>Ga0209589_1011174_pt1 | contig 12767 bp, 9 predicted proteins | sample CowpeawhiteBW_FD_187525 | JGI IMG/M metagenome (GOLD analysis project Ga0209589, IMG submission 187525) | Root nodule microbial communities of legume samples collected from California USA - Cow pea white BW (SPAdes) (version 2) | ecosystem: Host-associated > Plants > Roots > Nodule | place: USA...
TATATATACTTAAATACCTCTTTGGTTCTCATTTTCGCATAGTTTGTTGCGGTTGGTCCTCATTTTTTTTAAATGTTTAAAATGGTCATCATTTTTACAATTTGGGCTTAATTTGGTCCTTTTATGTGACGCCGTTTAAATGAGTAACGGAGCATTATACAAGTGGTACTGTTTGCATTAGATCTACTATTTTTTTAATTATGTGGACTGTTTCTGTATAGTGAAGTGCACAAATGAGTTTTAATTACAAAATTGGGGATACATAGGTGAGGTAGGGTTTTGAAAAGGAGATGGTGGCCTGAAGAAAGTTTGAGAGTAGTCCTTCCTCCATCCACAATCCCTCTTGGTGCCTTCATTATCTAGGTATGTCACGCTCCCAATCTTCTTCCTCTGGTTGTAATCGTTGGAGGCAACGTTGTTGTAGTACTTCCTACGATCCAAAACCCCAAACAAGATGATGTAAACCCTAAACCCAAACACACAAAAAACACACAAAACGTTCGAAGTTCAAAACGAAACTACTAACCTCGTCGATGATAAAAACTTGCGAAGTTGAAAACGAAATCCCCAAAGTCTTCATACCAGGCTCAATGAATCCAATCTGCTGCAACCTCCTATTTGAATTTCTGCTCCCAAAATCCCTAATTACATGGTTTTCCCTAAATCCCTAATTATAAAATTCATTTGTTCACCCCATTGTTCACAAATAGTCCATGCAATTACAAAATGGTTGATGACATGATACAAACAGTGTCACCTGTACAGTGCTCTATTACTCATTTAAACGACGTCTCATAAACGGACCTAATTAAAAACAAATTGCAAAAATTAGGACCATTTTAAATATTTCAAATAAATAAGGATCAACCACAACAAACTATGCGAAAATGAGGACCATAAATGTATTTATGCCATATATATATATATATATATATATATATATATATATATATATATATATATATATATTCTACCCACAAAAACTAGACGTGATAATAAAAACAAGACAACCACAACCCCAAACCTCTGCTAAGGCAATTCACAAAAAGAAGAGAGAAAATCAAAGAGATGGAGGACGTGCATCCTACTGTGACAACAACCAAAATGTCAAAACATTGTACCTAAACGTAAATGGTGGAAAAGATTAATACCATACAATTGAGACAAGGCACTTGCATGAATTTTATGAATAACGAAGGCACTACACCAATTATTGTGAAGGAAAACAAGACTGCAACCTATATTTGTGAATGGATCAACTAAAACAACATTGTTATCCCCTATCCTCTAAAATAAGCCACCTCGTGATTCTTTACGATTAAACAAAGCACTCTTAGAAAATATGATACCCACGCGTGTGATATGCACATAAAAAATAAAGAGAGCAAACAAGAACGAAACATCAATTCCTACAAAGAGAAAATAGGATAAACGAGTTCAACTCCCCTATATTTCTTTGTTCAAAAAGATCTTAGACGCTTGATTCTTAATTAGAACGTCGAACTCTCCAAGTTCTTCCTAGCTTTGCTGAATTCCTCTCCAGTCACTTTTCTCTCACGTCTCTAATATTCAAAAAATGTTTTCCCCCAAAGTCCTCCAAGCTGTTATACTAAAAAATATTTGTAAAATAAAAGAACTTGTTTTGCCTTGGCCAAGGTTCAAACTCACCATCATATAATCACGACAACCTACACGTCCATACCATATTAAATAAGTTAATAAATACAAGATGACATACACAGGACTTTCTTAGACAACCAAAGTACTATCAACCATTTGACCTAGTACTATTCCACATCCTATCTCTCCTCATTAATTACTTTAAGGTCTCTCCCTCTCGCATTAATTAATTAAATATTATTTATTGATGTTGGATCTTACAAGAACGCTATGAGAGTAAAAATGGGTATGAGAACGAGAACATGACAAATATGTACATACTTATTCTCATCCCATACCCATATCTAATCAATAAAAATATTTATAATCAACATTAGGATAACTTTTATATAATACTTGTATGGACGAATTTATTTGTCATTCCTAAGAGTAACACTACATTTGAATATATAGTTTCACATTTTTTAAGACATTCAAATGCATTCAATTTGAATTGATATCATATATAATTTCGTTTTCCAATATTTTTTGTATAAGGTAATTTGAAGTTAAGAAATTTTAATTTTCTCATTCGGATAACATATTTTAATTTTCGCATTAGGATAAAATATTTTAATTACCATTAAATAAAAAAAATTAAATAACAAATAATTGTTAATTAAAAAAATATTAATATTAATAATTATCGGTTTATGTTAAATACTAAAGATTAAATCTATGTTTAATTACCTAAATATTGACAAAGTTCAAATAATTATCAAAGTTAAATCTTTTATATTAAGATTATAGTTTTTTTTATTATAGTAAAAACAAAATATGTTGATCTATTAAACCGATTATTTACTCTTTATCTTTTAAAATTCATAAGATTTTAATGGTTTTTCCTTAATAGCTTTTCAAGCGTTAGATCTTGAATCTGATTTTATTTTAATATGTCATTTTAATACACAACAAATAATGAAAAGTGCACATTTATTTGATAAACGATACAAGTACAATCTTATTTTATGCTTGATAAAATACTAATATTTTTAGGTGATAAAATGCACATAATTGAACTAACTTTGTATCAAAATAAAAAATACAAAAATATTATTCTATATCGTAGGACATCTTTACTTCTTTCCTCTAAAATAAAAAAACACAAAAATATTATTCTATGTTGTAGAGAATCTTTACCTCTTTCTTGTAAAGAAAAACTTATTAGACAAATGGCAAGTAATATAAAAAGAATAGAAAGAGCCAAAGTTGTTTTTTTTTTCTTTTCACTAAATCATTAAACAAAACATTTTCAACATTAAAAAAATGGTCTATTTTTAAGATGAATTAATAAATGCGTCTAACTATGGAAATGTTTTGTTAAAAAAATATTTAACAAAATATTTCTATAAAATAAGTAAATTAGTTAAAACTTAACTATTCATCTAACAGAATATTATCATTATTGATATATAAAACAATAATTATCTGAATATATCATACTTGCAAAAGTAATAAAAAAATTTAAAATCATAATTCAATTTTTTTTTTGTATTTTTTTATTTTCACAAAATTATTCATAAATTATAAAATGTTAAAAGGAAAAAAAAACAAATAAATTGCTAAATTGAAGACCAAAAATAAAAATATTGACCAGATGTCATCGGAGTTAAATTGAATAACCATATGCTTGGATACAGAAATTAAATCATAAAAAAAAAGAATTTAATAAAAATTTATTAATATATATATATATATATTTTTTTTTATATTTTTAGAAAAAACACATTATTTATATTATTATTTATTTGTTTATGGAGAGTTTAAGAAAAAAATGAAAGAGACAAAGAGTTGAATTGCGTGGCGTGGCGAAGGGAAGAGAGGGGGTAAGAGAAACGCAGCATCTCACCGTAATAATAGCAGCAGCGCGCACCAACGAAGAGTGCAAACAATGCTCTCTTGTATCTTCCTTCACAATCCACCACTCTAATCTTCCTTTTGCTTTGGTGAGCGTGCTTTTCCTCTTTCCAAATTCGTCTTTTCTCTTATTGCTTTCTCGGATCTTAATTCTCTCATGCCTTATCTCCCTTCCCTTCATTCCGATTTTCTCTTCTCGTTCGTTTGTTTCCTGGATTTGTCGTTTCCTTTTCAATCTGTTCGACTCAACTTCTAAAATGTTTTTCTTTACCAGATTTTTTGTTTTTGTTTTTGCTTCTTTATTGAGTTCGCGGTGTTTGTTGTTGTGCGTCGGTTTGAATACATTTTGCACGCCTGATTGGGGGGAATTTCTTGAATGGAGGGAATTAGGGTACGGTAGATTGCGACATTGATTTGATGGATTACATTGATTTGATGCTAGTGTGGAACACTTGAGAGAAACAGGTTATATTTGGTGGAAACCGGAAAGGATTTGATTAAGGTATGATATAGGAGGAGGTAGGTTTTTGAGGAGAGGGGTTCTTTTGTCTTGGGTTGAGGTTGACTTGAGGCCCTGAAGGGTTTAGATTGGTTTGACCTGAGAGGCACCCGTAGGTTGCATTATATGTTTAACAGAAGAGAGGTAGGTGCCAATGGGTTGCATTTCATGTCTAGCAGAAGAGAGGTGCCAGTAGCTTGTGTTGTGTGTGACGTAAAGAAGATTTTCAAAGGCCTGGCAATTCGGTAGATGTCTGGATATTTGGAATCTTTTTTAACAGCTACTAGTAGAGTGTGCCTTGTGTGAGCCGACAAGGCTTGCTGAAAGGTGCCACGGGTGTGGGCTGGGGCAGCGTCTCAATCAGCGGGAATGAGAAAACGCGATCCAATAGCTTGCATTTGCCGAAGGGGCCATAGGCATTGGCTGGGTAGTAGTACCTCAATTAGCATGAGGCGCCAAGTAAGATGTGCCTTATGGTGCATATGTTTCGATTTTTCCCTCTGTCAACTCTTCTATGGTAAGTGAAATTTTTTACACCAACTAAATGCCAGAAAAATTATATCGTTTTCTTAGTTGTACACCATATGCTTGCAATTAAGGAGCTGTTTTCCATGAAATCAATGGAGCCTCATTGATATTGTTTTAATCTACGTGCTTGTATTGCTTGCGGTTTAGAGTCCCAAACACTCGATGATGGTGACAGTAATTTATTTAGACTATTTGTCAGTTTTTCAGTGTAACATTCAATACTTTAGATTATTGGGCATGCTGTGTTATTTATGGCTATCAATTACTCTGTCCATTTCAAAATAATTGTTATTTTTCAGGTTTCCAAAAGCACTCATTACTTTTTTCAACTTATCCTTGTTCTTTTTGGTATTTACTTTTGGAATGAGAAAGCATTTATGAAATGGGATGGTAATGTAGTAAAAAGGAACTTATTTTTTTCTTTAAATTTTAAATAGTCACAACTTTCTTAATCCTCTGCAAAACTTTACAATGACAATTATTTGGAAACAGATATAATTGGCAGGTGCTAAAGGTGAGTGCCTTACTTGCACTATAAAGGTATGTATAAGGGTTTAATGATACATTTCGTTGAAAAGCAGGGTGCCTAACCAGTAAGCAGGGCTGACAACCATTTTGATGGCTTGCCTCAATGCTTCTAGCAGTGTGCCTTTTGATGGATTGGTTGATATTTGTGGGTTCTGTCCATTTTATATCTATAAAAGAAAAAAATTGTCGGGAAAAAATCAAGCTGATTTCATATTTACTAGAATTTGAGTTTAGGACCTAACTTAACCATACAAAAACCAGTTTGTAAGTTGAAGACATCCCATACCTTATATGGATTGCATTTGCCATATATCTTGTCCGCATGGGATTGGCACCTCAAAATACCCGACACTAGACAGCTGGAGTGTGGACAAGTGCTGGTCACCCAATAACAATTCCCCTTTGTGCCTGGAAATAAACATTTATGGAATAGATAATTAGGGTGGTCCTATAGTAGATCTAGGTTAGGCTATGTGATCATATTAAAGTTTTGGGTTTAGAGCTCAACTTAACTCTACAAAACAGCTCACTTGTTAGGTGAGGATTGCACAAAGTTTGTAAGGATGACATTAGCCATACCTCTGATCAATGTGGGATATCAATAATATTGGAAGATAGCAAGTTCAGATTATTGTCTCGGTCCAAAATTTAGCCTCTGTAATTGGCACTTTGCATACTTTTGGGTTTGGTTTCTTGCAATACAAGTGAAAATTATATGGATCTATCCCTCCCTTCATGGAAAAATGGGACCACTGCCATTCTTTTAATAAACAAAGAAGAATTTATTGAGAGAAAGAAAGATGCAATGGCAAGGATAAAAAATATCCAAGGGAAAAAAGAGAGCAGAGTAAAGTCTGAAAGGAAAAAAAAATGCCAAAACAACAAAGATCAAGGTCCATGAAGCAAAGCAGGCCAATCCCTCTGAAGATGTAATAAAGAGACACCAACAGTGACACTCTCATAAAATGACCAGTAGCAGACTTCCACATGGCAGGTTCAAAAACTACTCAATCCCAAATGGGCTTAAGAGAAGACTGCTCTGACTAGAGAAAATTTGAGCATTTGTTTCTGTTCACCAAAGAACTGCAAACTGGGTGCATTCACAAAGCTTTTTGGTGTCTTTGGTAGTATCAGAAACTCTCAAAGTAGTTCAAAAGAACTGCTCAATATCTGTGGGTGTTGTGACAAACCCAATGTTTACTTGTAACATCATACAAATTATTCAAAGATTCGAAGCTGCCGATATAAAAACCAAATCTAGAGTTGGAGTTAGCAATGACAGACTATGGTGGGTTATGGCAGATGGCATTACTGTTTATGGTAGAAGCATGGTGTACATGTGCATGTGTGTGTTTATCTATACAATTCAAAATTGCAATGTATAGGTATTGTCTAGCAGTCAAAGAGTAGTAGTAACATTGAGTTAGAGAGACAAGAGTGAGGTTACAAGCAGAGACAATTTAGAGAAACCAATTGAATAGTGGGGTGGAGGGAGTTGAAGAAGGGTTGTAATTGGAGATCACTATTGCTAGTAGTGGTTGTCAGAAAATCACATTAAAGATAGGGGAAGTTCATTGCTTGTGGCTTGGGCTCATTGTTTGAGAAAATACAATTAGTTTGGGTTTTAGGTGGGTGGTCATTTTTGTTAATGGCTGGGTCATTGGTTGGGAGTTTAAGGTCTTCTAAATTTGGGCTTGGGTCTAGCTTCTGCTTTTTTTAATCTAAGATTGGGTTGTGGCTGAGATGATCCGAGATCCATATATTTTCGCATCAAATTTTTTCTCTCATCACAACTTTCCCATCTTTGTCTTCGATTCTGTCATGACTGTTGCTTTTTGCGTTGGCTACTGCATGAAAATTGGATGCCATAGAACTGCCATGTGAAACCTGCCATGCCGGTGCCATTTAATGGCTGCCAGTGAGAAATCCACATTGGCTGCTTTTTAACATCACTGTCCATAGCTTATGGGGACTAAAGCAAATGAGAACCTTAATGAGTTAAAACAATGGGGCTAAAATTTTGAATCAGATTTTAGTCCGTACTTCCTACAGTTTCTATCAATTTGAGTTTTGATCCATAAGGAAGGGGTAGGGATCAATCCTTCATGGAAAATAAAGATATACCTTAATGAGTCAAACCTATCACGAATTCTAACTCAGAAACTGACATGTACTTGACAAATGTCATGCATAGAGTGTCTAACATTTCGTTTGGAGGAGACGTTGTTAGGAATCGAAGTGTGAGTCTAAGTCCCACATTGACCAGATATGAGAAAGTAGAGCACTATATAAGAATAAAGACCCATAAACCTATTGTCTTAAGGTTTTGGGTTGAGAGTGGTGTTAATGCCTTATGTGGTTGGGTTCAGGTCTCATTGTGTTGTATCTCCCCAATGAAACCCCCTCTGTAAAACCTGACAGGCGTGTCTATGCTTTACAACTTGCTATAGTATTTTTATTCTTAGCTGCCACACACAACTGTGTGAGCCCTGTTGAAGTTTTACTAACTCACTGTAAAGTTGTGCTTGTTATGCCAATGGAATTTGTACAACTATTACAAAAACTCTTAGCATTGTTTTAGCATTTCACGCATGGTACCAGTATATTTGTTTCATTTGATGTGATGAAATTCTTCAATCTAATTTTCATTTGTGAATCTGGGATTGTATACTTTTATGTGACTGATTTCTCATTTTTTTTTCCTGAATTGTCTCTAGATTATAGAAATGGACAGATCAACTGGCCGTGGTGGTGGTGGTGGTGGAAGTGTGGACAAGTTTCTACCAAATTATAAGTTGGGAAAAACACTTGGCATTGGATCCTTTGGCAAGGTGAAAATTGCCGAGCATATACTGACTGGTCATAAAGTTGCTATAAAGATCCTTAACCGCCACAAGATAAGAAACATGGAAATGGAAGAAAAAGGTCTGAGTCATTTGCATACATTCAATATTTACTGTTTGTCTAACTGTGGGACCTGGTTTTAATTGTTTTCAGTCTTCCAATACTTTTCAGTCAACTTTATATGTATATGTACATGTACAGCTGTATTCCTATCATTAGTTTTAAAATTCTACATGTTTATACCACTATGTTTTGGGATATTGTTGAGAATTTTCCTTAATTGTTGTGATCCATAGCCTGTCTTAACTCCAGCCAATTAGAGTTGGTTGAAATCTTCGAAGATTGACTGAAATGTTTTTGTGTGGCCGGACATTGACTGTGTGGGGGGTGGTGGTTAAGAATTAAATATTCTATCTATATTTTCTTACCTTTAATTTGTTGCAGGGTTAATAGCTGAATCACCTTACTTATGGTTTTCACATTTTGCATGTTTGCTATTGGTATCTAGCAAATGGTTGAATATACTTACAAGTTGTAATGTTTTTCTTCTCAAATATGCTTACATGTTGTAATGTTTTTTACTTCAATTTGTTGCAGTTAGAAGGGAAATCAAAATTTTAAGATTGTTTATGCATCATCACATTATACGACTTTATGAGGTCATAGAAACCCCAACGGACATATATGTTGTTATGGAGTATGTGAAATCTGGAGAGCTCTTTGATTACATAGTGGAGAAGGGTAGGCTGCAAGAGGACGAAGCCCGCCATTTTTTTCAGCAGGTGTAATTTGTAATATTTTTGTGCTCTTCAGAAATTTGTGCTTGTTACTGATTATATAATCTAACTTGTGTTATGGAACATTGGAAGCAGATAATTTCTGGTGTGGAGTACTGTCACAGGAATATGGTGGTTCATAGAGACCTGAAGCCTGAGAATTTACTTTTGGAAAAATTTAATATCAAGATTGCTGATTTTGGCTTGAGCAATATCATGCGTGATGGTCACTTCCTTAAGACAAGTTGCGGAAGTCCTAACTATGCGGCTCCAGAGGTTTGTAAATAATTGGATTGTAGTTGAATAAGATATTAATATTATTACTTCACTATTTCTGAGAATTTACATTTACCTCCTTTTGTGATTAATCTATCAAAGAATAAACTGTTTTTCATAGGTTATCTCTGGGAAATTGTATGCTGGACCTGAAGTAGATGTCTGGAGCTGTGGTGTAATTTTATATGCTCTTCTCTGTGGCACTCTTCCTTTTGATGATGAAAACATTCCCAATCTTTTCAAAAAAATAAAGGTAATATTGCTCTCAATTTTCCTTTTTCTGTATATGTTCAAAAGATTGATAGACAAATTTCCTGCCACTGTCATGTCAAGTTATTTTCTGACATTGTTGCTGATGGAGATTTTGACAAATCTAGAGTGGTTTAATACCTTTTAGGTCAATGCATTATATCTTTTGCTGTCTTTGTTTAAAGGAAGGTTGATATTGTTCCTCCTATATTGCGAAAACTAGTGGTTATCCATAACACTTCTACTTATGAAATACTCCTCGGAAAATCAGTAAATTATCTTTATAATCCTTACTAAAGGCATAAGTAACCTGCGTAATTCTCGGTGACTCACTAAAAAGGGATTTAAATTATTTCATTTAGTTTGTCCAATCTTTTATGTTAAAATGGATGATGATTTTGGATTTATCCATAGCATATTTATACAGTAAATGATGTTATCTGTAAACAGATTTAGTTTATCTTCTGATGCACACCTTACTAATTACCATTTTTTGTAGGGTGGGATATACACTCTTCCCAGTCATCTATCACCTGGTGCTAGAGATTTGATACCGAGGATGCTCGTGGTAGATCCCATGAAGAGGATGACCATACTTGAGATACGTCAACACCCATGGTTCCAAGTTCGTCTGCCACGATATTTAGCAGTGCCACCACCAGATACACTGCAACAAGCCAAAAAGGTTTTGATTTTACTTGTTTATGGGTTTCTTCTTTATTAAGTTTGGTCTATGATAGACGAATACAATATGTGTATCTGAATAATGCGTGATATATATATATATATATATATATATATATATATATATATATATATATATATATATATATATATGCATGTTGCAAAACATACTAAATTTTGTAAAAACATGATAAATATGTGATTGTTATAAAATAACATGTATTAAATTTTGTCAAGAACAAAAAAGTTATGAATTATTATCATCATAAAAGTATTAGTACTTTATAAATTAGACATAAATAGTTTTTTTGTTTACTTAATTTTACACGATTGTCACTTTCCAAAATATTGGTGGAAAAAGCTGTATGCTTTTGTCAATGTGTTTTGAACTATGCTGTTATTAGTTGTGTAAGTTACTTTAATCCAGTGGTGTTGGAGCTGAAGTAAAATGTTGCATTTGCTGAATCATATAAGCTGAGGCCAAAGAGTTCTGTGTTTCATTAGTTTGCTTGCATCATTATTTGTTAATTCTATGTTGTCTAAATACACTACCTTTTTATCAAAGTGCTTAGGTACAAGCATTGAGTATATTTGCAGGCCATCTGTCAGGACTCTCAAGAACAGAAGCCAGTGTATGAGTGTTATTGAATTGTAAAGAACTGAGCCAAAACTCTTTTAAGTTCACAACTAATCCCTCAGGTCCTTCAAGAAAACTATCTCTATTTCTGAAAAAGAAAAAAAAAACTTACAATTTCCTGACTTGCTTCACACATCTTTTCTATGTTCCTACCTCTCTCCTAATCAAATCATAATTCCCTTTCCTCGTGCCATTCCATTGCCTTCTGAAATGCAGTGTTTGGATCACATGTTTCTTTGGGCCGTGTCCAAATGCAATAATTGTCTAAGCCAACTATTTGGTCATCTGATTTAGGCCCATAACTTAGTATCCTATCACGATATACCTTTTTATGGTTTTTGTTTCATTTTGCGTTTCTGTAGCATACTAAATGCTTCAGTGGATTTTGTATGTATTTTTTTTTCCCATAGTTCAACATCAAACACATAAGTATTACAGATTGTTTGTTACTTGATTTGTTATTTTCAATCAAAGAAAGGAAAATCAATGAATTTCATGGTTTTGTAGATTGACGAGGAGATTCTTCAAAAAGTGGTTGAAATGGGATTTGACAGGAATCAATTGGTTGAATCTCTTGCAAACAGAATACAAAATAAGGTTTGTGATCTTCATTTTCACCTTAAGTGTGTACCTGCCAGATTGTTTCTTATCTCTGTCTATGAATTTCAGGGTACTGTAACATACTATTTGTTATTGGACAACCGGTTCCGGGTGTCTACTGGTTATCTTGGAGCTGAATTTCAAGAGACAATGGTGGGTTTGTGATATAACCATTGTTTTCTATTCTTGATATTACATTTGTTTCTTTTAAAACGGGATAGGCTTATTAGTTTTTCTTTTGTAATTTGACTGCATAGGATTCTGGTTTCAATCGGATCCATTCTAGTGAAGTTGCTTCTCCAGTTGTTGGACACCACAGCACAGGGTATATGGATTACCAGGGAGTAGGAATGCGGCAACAGTTCCCTGCTGAGAGAAAATGGGCCCTAGGGCTTCAGGTCAATATTTTACTTATTAGCTGTTTCATACTGAACCGGATTTCAAGTTTATTTTTTCATGTTTAGTGTATCTAATATATACTACTATCACCATGATAGTTCTTAGCCTTATAATGAATTAATTATGTCAATTGTCCTGAACTGGTTCCATCTATCTTGTGAGTGAGGCACATATTTGTTGATCGAAGGTGTTATGTGTGCAACTTGTTTGCAAATTGTCATTTTTAATGAGTTCTAGGAACAGACTGTCTAATACATTCTGTATTATAAGTTTACATTTATTGGAAATTACAAAATCGTGAGATATATTATATAAAATTTGAGACTCAAATTTTTGTCACTTTCAATCAATTTTCAACAATAGAATGTGGTACTAAATTGATTGAAGGTGTTAAGTGTGCAATTTGTCTCAAATTGTGATTTTTAATGAGTTCTAGCAGCTGAATCCTTCTAATACATAGTTAAAGTTATTGGAAATTACAAAATCGTGAGTCATTATATAAAATTTGAGACTCAAATTTGTCACTTCCAATCAATTTCAGTCAATAATAGAATGTGGTACTAAATTGCTAGCATTCTCCATTATTAATAGTTGCTATAAGAAATATTGAAGTTCTGATTGTTTGGTGGTGACTTGTGATTGAGGCCTTTGTTGGTTATGTTTGTTAACATGTGACAGTCTCGAGCACAACCACGTGAAATAATGACTGAGGTCCTTAAAGCTCTGCAAGAATTAAATGTTTGTTGGAAGAAGATTGGACACTATAACATGAAGTGCAGATGGGTTGCTAGCATTCCCGGTCATCATGAAGGAATGATTAACAATTCTGTGCATAGCAATCATTACTTTGGAAATGATTCCAGCATTATTGAAGATGACGCTGTTTCTAAGTCAAATGTGGTCAAGTTTGAAGTGCAGGTAATTTATCTTGACAACCATAATATCCATTGTACTTGGATTTAAATGTGGATGTTTATTGACAAGGTTAGTGGTATTTTTTTCGTTTTTTAAGAGCCTTTGTATTTCCCTTCCTCCGACCTCTTTAGTTTTTAATATTAGAAAATTAGACTTCTTCTTTGGGTGTACAGTACAATAATCCTTTCATTGCAATGACTAGTATGCTAGTAGTCCATAATTTGGCAAATGAGATTTTCTTGTATACTTATTCTTCTGTCGTTATTGGATAGAACTATTGTCACTTTTTTTTTTTTTTTTTTTGAAAATTTTCAAA
>Ga0209589_1011176_pt1 | contig 12767 bp, 10 predicted proteins | sample CowpeawhiteBW_FD_187525 | JGI IMG/M metagenome (GOLD analysis project Ga0209589, IMG submission 187525) | Root nodule microbial communities of legume samples collected from California USA - Cow pea white BW (SPAdes) (version 2) | ecosystem: Host-associated > Plants > Roots > Nodule | place: USA...
TAAAAAAAAAAAAAAGAAGGTCATATGGCCTCGGGTGGCACAGAAAACCGAGGCCAAAAGGTGGGCTCTATGGCCTCAGGTTTGTCTGAACCGAGGCAGAAGGGCACTCTATGACTTCGGTTCTTAACCGAGGCCAAAAGCTGTGCTCTTTTGGCCTCGCCCCAATATGCTTCGGTTCCCGAACCGGTGCAGAATATGATAAACAACCGCTGCCAAAGGCCCTTCCTGCACTGGTGATTCCTTAAAAGTCAACACTCTTTTATGAAGCTAAAATCCAATATTCTTGTAGTGTCTTGATTAAATTTATCAAGACACTACAAGAATATAGCTTTTATACGTTGTATTTTTACTTGCAAAAGAGGTAATAAGTTGGTTATCCAAGTTATAGGATATTGTAGTTCTCTTTATCATAAAATTTGAATACATGACAATCACCTAAACATGCAAGGAACTTGGAAACAACTAACAAAAAGTTGTATATTGTGATAGTCAAAGTGTATTGGGCATTGGAAGGAATTGTCTTTCGGTATAAAACATAATTATACTTTACAACTACTACAACATTTTGTAATTTAGACTACACTAAATTAGATAATGACTAAATAAATGTAGCCTAAACATATAATAAACAACATTTTTATAAATGTTGTATAAATATCATGAAAGTCCATAATTATATAACTGTTGCTTTAAACTATATGGACAAAATCAGTAAAAATGTGGTCTAAAAATATAGGTGAGGTTTAAAATTAACCTAAAAAACTGTTGTCTATTACCTATAATTACACTCACCTATACCATACCTAAAAAACTATGGTCTAATTTTTAGACCATAGTTTTTATAATTAAAATCACAATTTTATGTTGTTATCTAAAGTGATTTTTGTTGTAGTGAACGTTGTTTGAGAAGTAAAAAAAAAAAAAAAAAAAGGTGGATATCCAAAAGATTTACATTGAAGAAAACATGATAAGTGTTTTGACAAAGTTGATTAGAATTGACAAGTTTATATAGTTTGATACTATTTGGCCTATGAGAAAAATAAACATGATGGAAAAATATAAGCTTAAGACATGGTGTGTGAAGATTTAATTAACTTCATCAAAATTGTTCAGTGGGAGGATGTGATAAGAGAACTATAATACCACAAAAAAATTATCCTGATGCTATTATTTTCCTTGTTAAAAGCACACTGCTTTCTTAGTATGACACATCAAAATCATTTTTTTTTTTTTCATTTTAGAGCATGAGAGTAAAATTAAAAGAGAAAAACATTTTCCCTTTTTAAAGTCCTCATTGAAGTTGTTTTCCTATTTTCAATAGAGAATGATATTTTTTTTTTCCTTAGAGTTGAAGAAAAATATTGCAAATTTCTTTCCTTTAATAAAATAAAATTATTATTGTTTATTTCATTTTCCTGTTCATCTTAATTGAGTTCTTATGTGTTTATTTCCAAACTAAACATTTTTTGTGATTCGTTTTCTGGATAAAAATGTGCAAAATTTCTTTTGAATTATTTTCTGCAGGAAAAATTGACATTGTTTATTAGTCGAGAGATAAAATGAATTTCTGACTCAATCGTCCTAAAGAACCTGACGTCACTATAGGAAGGGTGAAACAATCAACTTTGAAACTACGACGTACTTAACCTTATTTTATATAATGATATATTCTAAGAACAAGGGCAATTTTGAAACTTTCCAATGATTCCAAATAACAAATAATGTATATTTTACAAATCAATATTAACTATAGCAAGAAAGTTCATATTTCGGTTTGACTCGATCGAAAGAGATGCATTGATGTACGTTTCCTTTAAAACTACTTTTTAACCTAATCATTTAATGGTTGACTTTCAATAAACAAACCCCATGGACTAAATCAATCCATGACAAATTCTTCTCTCATTTTCTTATACATATCCAAGTGAACTCTTGCAAGTTAAGTATTTTCATTAATGACCCGATGAACGTTTCTTTCACCGAATTGATCCATTCTTAGTCCCAGTCCACCAAGTAATAGGTATGATATTACGTAGAATAGTGCTTCATCTCTATATATAAAGGGGTTGTAGAACACGTTGATCTCCATAACCCAAAAACTAGTTCTATCTTATAGTACTCACCATTCATTGCATGATATAAATGGCTTCCTATAAGCATTTATCTGTTTTCCTCTATTCCTTTGTGTTTGCTTCTGTTGCATCAACAGCATTTTCATCACTGTCACCTGATTATTATGACTACTCGTGCCCTAACGCTTTGAGCACCATCAGAAGTGTTGTGGAAGCTGCTGTGCAGAAAGAGCAGCGTATGGGAGCTTCTCTGCTACGTTTGCACTTCCATGATTGCTTTGTTAACGTAAGACTTTCTATGTTTTCACAATATTAATAATGAGTTGTTCTTTTATGTTGCTGTTATTGTCTTTTATGTTAGGTTGTAGTAGATAATGGTGCTTCTTTTGGATACTGTTTCTATATATGTCTTTTGCATGGCTGATAAAAAGAATGATGCAACTGTTGTGGTGTGATAAATGAATTGGTTTTGTAATTGTGACTCAACAGGGCTGTGATGGTTCGATTCTGCTAGACCCTTCACCCACCATTGACAGTGAAAAGAATGCACTTCCAAATGTTCAATCTGCAAGAGGATTTGAAGTTGTGGATGAGATCAAGCAGGCTTTAGACGAAGCATGTGGAAAACCTGTTTTTTCTTGTGCAGACATATTGGCTGTTGCTGCACGTGACTCTGTCGTTGCTGTGAGTGATATTCACGTTCGATGAAATTTGTGTACATATTATATATTACAAAATAAGGATTTTTTTGTGAGTAAGATGAAAGAAAATTGATTTCAACAATTATGTGTTTTCCCTTGCAGCTAGGGGGGCCAACATGGGAAGTGAAACTAGGAAGAAGAGACTCCAGCACAGCAAGCCGTGAAGCAGCAAATGCAAACATTCCGGCACCATTTTTCAACCTCTCTCAACTCATCACCAACTTCAAGAACCATGGTCTTGATGAGAAAGACCTTGTTGTTCTTTCTGGAGGACACACCATAGGATTTGCACGTTGTGCTACATTTAGGGACCATATCTACAATGACTCTAATATCAATCACCGTTTTGCGAAAGAACTTAAGTACATTTGCCCTAGAAAAGGAGGTGACTTGAACCTTGCTCCTTTGGACCACACAGCAGCGAAATTTGATTCAGCCTACTTCTCTGGTTTGGTTCATAAGAAAGGGGTTCTTCACTCTGATCAGGAACTGTTCAATGGTGGTTCTACTGATGCATTGGTTAAAAGATATAGCTACAATTCCAAGGCTTTCTACCAGGACTTTGCAAAATCTATGATTAAGATGGGAAACATAAAGCCTCTCACCGGGAGTAAAGGGCAAATTCGTTTGAACTGCAGGAAAGTGAACTAATTCATTACACAAATGAAGAATCAAGTATGTGACGCAGGTTCTTGAAGGAAACTGTAAGAAAAATTGTTTTGCATGGGTTTGAATTTATTATATTGTAATGTAATGTTTGTAGATGTATCATGTTTCATGATAAAAGATTTGTTTGTTTTTTTGTTTTGATTAAAATGTACTGTGAAGGATTCAAAATAGAAAGAGATTAAGGTTTTGATAAAACTATACGACTACCTTTGATTCAAAATCACATCTCAATTGCATGAAATTACTCCATGGCAGCAACATATTTTTTTATCAGAAAAAAAAAATTATATTTAAATGGTACAATTGTATTTTCCCGAGCTATACATAAAAAAGTCATATACAAAATAAAAGAAGAATAGAATTGTCAGTTCATGATATCTCCCTCTATATATAATCTTACTATATCATCCTACTAAGAGAAAAACGTGACAAAACGTGTATATTTTTTACAAGGTAAACAATGGTTTCCTAAAAACATTACTAGATCAAGAGGTTCCTCAAAACATTTCTCTATAGAATGTCTTCCCAGCAACTTTATGTTACAAGAGCAATATTGTGACCGAAATTATGTGGGTCACAATTTAAATTTATTTTATGAAAAATGAATTTTTGAATTTTGAACTTAATCCAAATATTTGGATTTGGATTTAAATTTGATCTAAATACTTGGATCTGGATTTTAAAAAATCCAATCTATTTTTTCTAAAAACATATAATTGGATCGAAAATCTAATCCAATTATTTAAATCTAAAATAGATGTGAATTGGATCATTAAAAATCCAATCCATTATCACCCCTATTCTGCGCCACCAGATTTGGTGGTGGAGAAGATGTACATACTCATACGGAGATAAAACTTTCATTTCATCATACCCTATAAGGTGTAAGAAGCACATGCCTTTCGTTAATGACCCCATGTGCATTTGGACTTGTTTAGTATCTCATCTATTATTTCTTCTTACACCCCACTTTTTTCTTCCCCTAGCCCCCACAAAACCTGTAATTTCCAATTCACTCCTCATTAAAATTGTAATAAAAGTCCCTACACCTCATTTTTTTAATATTTGTCAAAGTGTTCCAAAACGTATTTCTGGATTTAAAAATTTAAAAATACATTATGGAATACTCAATCTTTAAAATATAAAAAAAAATCCAAATCCAATATTCTAGAACATTTAATTCGAAACTATTTTGAATGGAATGTTTTGAAAAATATTTATCAAGTTAAAAAAATAAAATTCCGAACATCCAATCTAAAATATAATTTTTTTTCCAGAACACTGGTCTTTGGAAGAATACGAAGGTTGATGATGAAGATTGTGTATGCTATTCTCAATCTAAATTTTGTCTACCGATTTTTCAAATTCCAACGCATTCCTACTCCAACGAATCTCTCAAATTCAAATCTTTGTTCAGTGTCCATTCCTGTTCAATTTCATTAAGATGAAAACGTCCTATACTTTTTCATCTTTGAAAGACCTTTCACATATTCTCCATAATTTACTAGGAAGTAACAAAGGAGTCTCATGGTTGATTCGTATTCATGATCAGAAGTTTCATAATTTAACCGTTCATAACTTATCTACATATATAATAAAATTATATACTAATTATTTTGCTAAAATTGTTTATTATAAATGAATAAATATTTAGAAAATCACTTCAAAACTAATTATAATTTATTTCTATGATTAAAATAATTATAAGTACCAATTATAAATAATGATCAATTTTAGTAACTAAAAATAATTAAAAATACCAATTTCTAAACTAAAAATTATTGATAACTAAAATAATTTCTATGATGAATAAAAAATTATAATTGATTTCTAAATTAATAATTAAAATAGTTTTCATTATAAATTCGTATCTAAATTAGTTACTAAGATTTTGACTACTAAAAAAATTGACCTTTAATTAAAAAATTGATTTTTAAATATAATTACTAAAATTAGTATTTTTTTTTAAAATATTTTCTAGTATAGCAAACATGTTTTTGGTGTTGTTTGTTTCACTGCATGTACACAAATTTCATCTAATGAAATTTTTATAGAAACACACAAGTGTACACTACAAGAAAATTTCTATTTTGCTAGGAAAATTAGCGAGGAAAAAATTTTGTAGTTAATCCCTCACAAATTTGCGAGGAAATAGCGAAAGAATAATATTGTAGCGTGTCTATAGCAAAATAATTACAGATTTACTAGAACATATATTTGTAACTAATCTCTAACTAATTTGCGAGAGAGTGGTGAAAGAAACAATTTGTAGCTTCTTCATAGCAAAATAACTACAAATTTACTAGAACATATATTTGTAGTTAATTCCTCTCTAATTTGCAATGAAATAGCGAAGGAATAAAAATGTAGCTAGTTTGAAATAGCTACAAATTTACTACAAAATATATTTGTAGTTAATCCTTCTCAATTAAATTCATACTAAAATTATTTTTAATTTTAGTATAAATATATACTTTTTTAATTTAGATATTCTAATTTTTTTATAATTTAAATATTTTAAAATTATTTATAATTTAAATATTTTAAAATTATTTATAATTTAAATATTTTAAAATTATCTTAAATTTAAATATTTTAAAATTATTTTTAACCTTAATATTTTAAAATTACTTTTAATTTAAATATTTTTAATTTTAAATATTTTAACATTTAAAATTTTAAAAATAGTTTTAAATATAATTATATATTAAAATATAAATATAGATATTAATAAATTAATTAAAATATATAATAAAATAAAAGAGGAAATCATATATATAAATTTTAATTTTAGTAAAAAAATTATAAGTTTAATAAAAATATAAATCAAAGAAGGAGATAACTTATGTATACTTTAACTAAGGATATTTTTTATTTACTAAGATAGTTTAAAAAGATAATTAGTAAAGCGGTTTTCCTTTTTTTTATTTAGATTTTTTCTATTTAGAAACTATCTTTTTTAATTTTTTGAAAGAGACCAACGTGCCACTTGTTCACATCTTCAAACATTTTTGTCTTGTTTCCGTGCTTCTCGTTCACATTTTCAAACACTCAAATGTTCAATTTCTCTTCACTCACACTTTTGTTGTTCTTCTCCTCACTCATACTCTGAATCCTTCGTCTTCGTGCTCATAGTTCAGTTGTGCTCATAGGTACGTGGTTTCCTCCATTTATTTTTTCAATTTTCCATTTTCCTGTCTCATATACTCCCTTTCATTGTCTCAATCTTTCAAGGATAACACTCTTCTCAGTAAATGGAGTAGGTTTTTAGAGATTGAAGGTGAAAGAAGCTGACATAACGTATTTTAAGTTTTAGGATTTTTGATTGATTAAACTATTTTAGGGTTTTATGGTTTGAATAGCAAATTCCATTCAAGAACAAATTGGATGTTTCTATCGAATATATTTCAATGCAATGCATTCGATGTTACAACTTTATTAAGAAGATATGCAATGCTTAATTTGGTTGGTATAAAAAAAACTAATCCTTAGAATGTTGTCAACAGTGTATATGTTGTTCCAAATTTGTTCCAGATTAAATTACTCGAGATATTATATCTGAGTTACTCATCAGGATGCCTAATCCAACACCAAATTGGAAAAAATATTTTGGTGATATGAAAGAAATTTTATTCAATGAGTTTATGGTTAGTAATCATTATGTTAATGTAATGAAGTACTTTTGCATAAACTTTTGCATAATAAATGAATTTAATTGATTTTTATTAATGTAGGATAAGTATCATTTTGCGTCAAATTATGATCGTAGTATGGCAAGAAAGGTTTGGAATTTGACATGCATGGATCGATATTCTGACTCTTTATGTAAGGTAAGGAAAAAGGCAAAAGAAAGGGCAAATTCAGCTAATATTCAAGACTTAAAGGGTCTTGGACTAAGAGGCATTAAGACTGAGATGTGGAATAGATTAGTAGACATATGGGCAACAGAAGAATGGAAAAAAAAGTCTAATGCGGGTAAAAGCAATAGGGCTGCCAAGCCTGATGCCATGGTTCACACAAGAGGATCACGAAGCTTTGGACAACACTTGAAAAAAATGGTATTCACCATTATTATTGCTTAAACATTCTCTATTTCTAAGAGCCAAAGACTTTGGCTAAGCTTTTATCTAGTGTAATAATGTTCATGTATATTTTGTTATGGTGAATTATACAACAAAGTTCATAAAAGAAAAGATGATCAATATGTGTCTAACAAAGCAAAAAGCTTCATTGTAAGTGTATGTGTTTATTCTATAAATGTTAAACTATTTATTTATAATATTGCTAACATATTAATTTTGATGTAGGAATCATATGAAAATGCTATGACTGAAAAATATAGGGAAGACACATCAAAGAATCCTATAGTTGACTCTGATGTTTGGATAAAAATAGGGGGTGAAAATAAGAAAGGTAGAGTCTATGACATTGGTCACAGTTTGGATCTTGACACTAATCCACATGTATCATCTTCAACAGTTGAAGGCTCCTCTTCCAAAAATCCAAATGCAACAACTGAAGAAATCACTACTTTAGCTACACAAATATCTAATTTGCAAGAGCAAGTGAAGACACAGTTGCAAGCACATACTGATATGCAAGCACAAATGAAGGCACAAAGTAGAAATGCAAGCAGTTATGCAACAATAAATGCAAGAGCAAATGCAATATTTTAAGAGAGAATTATTGTCTGCATTAAAGAAACAAGAATGAAGATGTGTCTCAGACTAAAAAAACTTTGTTTTTATTATAATTGTGTTGATACATTACTTTTTGTTGATACATTCTAATGCTTTTGTGCCCTAAAACCATTATATATTGGTGAGAGCTTATGTTATTTTGTACAGTTTGCTATAATTGTTGGAAATACTTTGATCATGGCAGGACTAATTTCCTTTTCAAATATGTAGTGCAAATATTGGAGTTGTTAATCATTCATGGGCATATTAAAGAGTGAATAACTATGAAGTAATTGTAATTAACAAAATAATATTTGTGAGCAATTAGTTAAAGATCAGTGAGAATATAATTGCGATAGATTAGTGAGAAAGCAATTGCGACAGATTATCTACGGATTAGCGAAAACTAAATTACGACAGATTAGCTACAAATTAGCAAGAAAAAATTGCGATAGATTCGCTACAGATTAACGAGAAATAAATTGTGACAGATTAACTACGGATTAGCGAGAAATTAATTACGACAGATTAGCTACGAATTAGCGAGAAATAAATTGCGATATATGAGCTACAAATTAGCGAGAAATTAATTGCAACAGATTAGCTACAGATTAGCGAGAAATAAATTGCGACAAATTAGCTACGGATTAGCGAGAAACTAATTGCGACAAATTAGCTACGGATTAGTGATAAATTAATTTCGACAAATTAGCTACGGATTAGCGAGAAATCAATTGTGACAGATTAGCTATGGATTAGCGATAACATAATTGCGGCGAAATAACTACAAATTAGCTACAATTTATAAAACTTTCTGATTTTAAGTAGCGAGGGATTAGCGAGGAATTAGCAAGGCATTAGCTACGGAATAGCAAGAAAATATATCCCTCTCCAATTAGCTACTTGGATTTAGCTACCAAACATTACGTAGCAATTTAATAGTTAATCTGTTGCAAAACTAGTTAATGAAGGATTAGCTACGGAATAGCTAGGAAATATTCTGTAGCTAATATAAAATTTTTTTGTAGTGTCTCGGGAAAAGGTTTCTTTTTATTTCCAATGGAAAACTAAAAAATAAGGCTTTTTTTTGTATTGTTTGTTCTATCTTGTGTTTTCTATCCCGTGTTGCCAGTAGGTTGCTTTCTCTTGTTCTAATGTTAAGTTATCTAGGTTTTTTCAAAGGAAATTCTTATCTTCTTAAATATATTAGAAGAAAGACTATAGGACATTTTTGGTTTGGAAAGATCATATAATATATATATCTATATATATATATATATATATATATATATATATATATATATATATATATATATATATATATATATATATATAAAAGTTTTGTCATTCAACAATAATTTGTTTTTGTAATATTAGTGATAGGAAATGAAGATCAAGATTTCAAATTTTTGCATTTTTGGGTATATTATTATTATTATTATTATTAACTTTTGTTTTTGTCATTCTTTAATATTATTATTAGTTATTAGCGATAAAAAACTAATAACTTTTTTATCATAGGTAATAATCATGACTGATTTTTCTTATAAAAGAAATATTGATCACATTAAAAATAGTGCATGTTAGAAAATGATTACTCAAATAATACTACTAATAATAAAAATATGAAATAACATAATAACAATTATTAGAGCAATAATAACACTAAGACATATATATAAATCAATAAATATCAATAAGAGATCGACAATTATAATAACAATAAGAAATAAAAAGTATATGAGGAAAGGAGTAGAAATAGCCTGGGTTGAGGCACACATAACGCTATCCTTAGAGAGAAAACGCCCATACTGCACAAGGCTAAACAAATACACAATCATCTGTGTTTCAAATCAAATCATATGCGTTTCTCTCCCAAGATATAACAACCCGTCAAATCGATCGAGTGCAGCGAAGGATCTCCCAACCTTATGAACACCAATGTCTTAAAGATAATATAAAAAGAAAAGAACAACACTTCGAAGAAAACTCTAGTGTTTGTTATTCTTTGTTGTTGTTGTTTTTTTCCCATGCACCTAGGTGATATTTATAGGTAGAAAAGGAAGACAGAGTAAATAATAATAAGAATATAGTCGTTAGCCATAAAAAATATTAACCCATAAATTAAAGGTTTATAAACACATGAATAACAATAAGTTTTTTATTTTAATTATTTATTTTTTAAATTATATTAAAATATTTCTAACAATCCCCCACATAATTTAAAAAATAAAATAAAACAAAAAAATATATTATCTTTTAAAACAAAATATTGTAGTTCAGCGTAAGGAACCTTCCGAGTTTGACCCTTCCGAGTTTGACCCTTACACTTAGTACTTATAAACTTCCACCCGAGAAAATGCAGAGACTTAATTGCCTTGAGCTACATCCCCTGTGACCGGGTGTTAGTAAATAACACATACAATATTGGTGTTGATTATAGGTTCTAATAAGTGGGTGCACGTTACGACCTTGTGCATGTATCTTGTTTCATGAGTGTCACTTAGAGACTTGCCCATGTCTCACAATGGCGGCCCCACCATCACACTCACTAGGTAAACCCTCAAAGGGTGGTTTGTGACTCACACCCTTACAATAATTGTCATTGAGTTTATTAAGAGGTATTTTATAAAAGAATATATAAGCATAACAATGCATATAGCTCAACCTAATTATCGCCACAATTTATAGTACACCTCATCATAGGAATGAGACATAAAATTTAATCAAATTATTTGGTGTACTTTAGTCAACAACAACTTCGTTGTTACCCATTGAACTCCATTTCATGGGATTACCATTCATGTGGAGATGGGTGTCCATTGGTGCAACTAATTTATGGGCTATAGTCCCATTCCCCTCGACGACTCAAATACTTGTAGTTTATGCATCAACCATTTGATAATCATATATGCAATGTTTCTCTTTTGACTTGACAAAGTCAAGAGAGACAATATCATGAGTAGTTAAGTTTCTAATACATTTGTCTCTCATCATTATATGTCAATTTTTCATTGACATTTTTACTAGAAACTTTAAATATAACAATTTGATTATCAGGATGATGCATTGAAAATAGGAATAATTTATGCTTGCATAGTATATCATGACAACAACTTTTTAACATATTTCCATGATAGGACACTTCATCCAAGGTTAAAACATAACCATAACCATAACCATAACCAATAGGTGATTTTTGTGTCACCAAAATCAATATTCAATTTACATTAAAATATCATTCAATCATCTCAAGAAATTGGACATATTGTCATAACTAGAAAAAACACAAATAATATTACATTAGATGGCAAAACGGTGAGGTATATATTCATTCACTTTATAATATATAACCAAGATTTTTTTATTAACAGGTATGTTACCATTGCAAGACACCCCCACACTTTGAAATATTTTAAATGTGGTTCTTTTTTCTTTCATAACTCATAACAAGTTTTATCACAATCTTTTGTGTTCAAAATATGGTAAGCATGATATAAAAATTTCACTAATATAATGTTACCATATCAAAGCATTTTTTTTTCTTTCTTTTGTTGCACCATTAGATTAACACTATATGAAAATGTTGCTTAATGAATTATACCATGAATTTTACATAAAAACACCCATTTGTAAAGACATGTATTATCACTTCTCTATTTAATTAATTTTGTACCTCAAAATTTTATAATTTGAATGGTCTCTAATCACAATTTCTCAACATCTCAACAATTGTAATAATAGCATGTCATAAATCACAACTTAACATTTTGTAATAATCAAAGAAAACTTATAAATATTTTATTACAAGATAAAGGTACTCAACTCAAATAAATCATCACAAATATATCATTTACCAACCAAAGAACATGTCTAGAATTAATAATTTATTGTAATCAAAAACCACTTCAAAATAACCGTTGTTGTTTGCCTTCCATGCACTAGTGATCAGTCATTCTTTTCATATAAATATCAAGCTAAGTTTTTTTTTTCCTTTGCAAATGTAAAGTTTAGTTCAAGTGTTTTCCATAACACAATAGTAGTTTTAATATGACAAATTATTTTATAATTACTTTCAGACAAAACACTTAAAATATATACATGATATAGAACATTTTTATCAATGGTAAGAATAGACAATATTAAAGCATAAATTAATATAACAACAAAAATATTAGCTTTAGACATCACAAAAAATTATTCAATGATCCAAAATTTTATTTATCCAAAATTTTATTTATCCATAATTTCATTTATTGTTACCAATAGAAAAGAAAAAAATAATTATACACATAAGTTTTTAGGCTCAGTTGAAACTGGTTTAATTATAACCATAATAAACACATTAGTTTATAAAATGAATTTTTAGTCTATAGCTCTATATTTTTTTTTATATTTTAGAAATGAATACAAATGAGTAACTAAAAATAGAAATAACAAGAAATTTTTCTCTCTAAGAATGTTAGAAAATGATTACTCAAATAATACTAATAATAATAAAAATATGAAATAACATAATAATAATTATTAGCGCAATAATAACACTAACACACACACACACACACACACACACACACACACACACACACACACACACACACACACACACATATATATATATATATATATATATATATATATATATA
>Ga0209589_1011180_pt1 | contig 12762 bp, 5 predicted proteins | sample CowpeawhiteBW_FD_187525 | JGI IMG/M metagenome (GOLD analysis project Ga0209589, IMG submission 187525) | Root nodule microbial communities of legume samples collected from California USA - Cow pea white BW (SPAdes) (version 2) | ecosystem: Host-associated > Plants > Roots > Nodule | place: USA...
TATATATATATATATATATATATATATTTATTGTTTAGAGTGAAAACAAGCTTCCCCATCCATGATATGGAGGAAGAAGGATAAAGGAGATAATTAAGAACACTATAACAAAAACTATATTATAAAATTTATTGGTAAATACAAACACTTAGTAAAATAAAATTATCGATGATTTACTATTAGCTAATAAATCATCGATTAAATGCTTATCGATAAATTTTACCGATAAATTAAAAAAAAAGTATTGATAGTTATTGACAACAAATTTAGTTGATAAATATTTATTGATAATTACTGATAACCCAAATTTGTCGATAATTATTCGTCAATAAAAATTTGTTAGTAATTGTTGACAACCTAAATCTACTAATAAAATTTGTCAATAAATATTATGATTTAATCTTTTTTCCCTTCTCTTACTCTTTTTCTTTTTTTTCTTCTTTATCCTTCTCTTCCTTCGTTGTCTATCGTATCATTATCATTGATGTTTGTTATCATTGTTGATCTTTCACACCTTCTTTTCCTCTTTCTCTTTTTTTTTCTCATTTTCATCTTTTTCTTCCTCTAGTTATCTTCTATATTATTATCATTGTTAGTGTCATACGAAGTTTCTTCCATAAAATATTTTTCTCTATCAAGAATGAGAATTGTATATTGTTTTATTTATTACATGTTATAGAAAATATATTCTATATATTCAATTCTCAATAAAGTATATATTTTTTTCACGTACATGATAAGAATTAGATAATTAATATAAAATTTATAGAAGAAAATAGCAAGTCAAATCAAGGGAAAAATATGTTGATCCAATTTAACTCATATTTTAATTAGTTTGAAAAATTTTGTTCTCATGTACAATCCATACCCAACCAAGAGGTATTTTGACCTAATTTAAAAGAAAATAAAAAAAATAAAAAATGTACTTATTTCTTAAAATTAAGCTATATAAATGTAAATAGGTTGAAAATGTAAATTCTATAAAGATGGTTAAATAGAGTTTAAAAGATTATTTTCCTAAATATTTTGTAAGACAATGGTGATTGGTATCGTATTGAAAAGTGGTAAAATTGAAATTTGTTCACGTTTGAAATTTTGATACATTTTGATCTCCAAACTTTTAAAATGAATGAATATAATTTTTTTAATCTAACTACATTAAATATGTTTGACGAGTCAAACGTGTTTCATGCTAACATTTGAAGTGTTTATATAATTTGACATGTTTCCACTTCAATGTTAGCTGGAAAACACACACATTTAACACGTCAAAAAAAAGTTGACCTAATTATATTAAAATGACTGTATTAAAGTTCATAGACCAAAATATACAAAATTTTGGATAGAAACGAATTTCAATTTTATGTGAAAGTTCAAGAACTAAAAATATATTTAACCTATTAAAATGATTTCAAATAAAAATTTGCAAGTGGCTTGTAAAAGACAAGTAAAATATGATGCAATATAGTATTTAGCCTTCTAAATATTTTATTCTAATGAACTTTAACACCAAGTTACTTTCAATTATTACTTTTACGTACAATAAAAATTGTTTACAGATACTTTTTGTAACATCCCATTTAATAGTTTTTCACACTATCAAACAAAACATTATATCATGATCAAACATAGCAGATAGTAGAGATAACAATTATATACACATAGTATATATAAATCTGGTATAGTCATCCAAAACTACTCATAAGATGCATAAAAGGCCTAAACTACTCATCAAGTTAGGACTCCACAAAATCTGGCCCAAAACTACTACAACGGTGAGTGAGGGTCAATTCCTGCTCTGAAGGGGGGCGTCATCATCTGGATTAGGCTCTGCTTACACCAACAATAGGCGATCATAGCAAGGAGAACACACAAGGACAAACAACATAAACAGAAAGGGTAAGCTAACTGAAAAAGGAGAAAGAAATAATGCAAAACATACTATACATCACTCATAACACACAGTTTAATAATTAAAATTCTAGACTCGATATCCGAATTGTGTAAGCGACATTAGAGCTCTTGGTGGCTTGCACCTGCAACGGTTCCCAGACTCTGCAGAGTCTGGAAGAGTCTGGACACAAGGAGTTATCACCCGACCGTTCCCAGGGTAAGTCCCCTTCGCGTCTAGGACTGGATCAAGTCCAAAGACTAGGACCTCCTGCTACTCCTCACGACATAATCCATTCTACTCTATTTGAGCGTGAATGATTATTGGAGTTTCAGGATACCAACCAATATGGATTCCACATGTCCTTACACACACTAACAATTCACATGAATTTCCCTTGAAATTCCATTCCAGCCACCACTCTATATACCCATACTCTTCTAGTTTCATCACACCATACATTAAAGATGATCTACCAAGCATATAAGAACTTTCTTGCACAGAATCACATTAAAACGTATAATTTTTCTCTTTAAAACAGAAGTTGAGGTGCTCCACTGCAGTGACTCTCGCTTAAGCTAGACAATCTAGCCCAGGCGAGAAGCCATCTCGCTTAGGCGAGTCTATCTCGCCTAGGCGAGGCTCAAACAGTGGCAAGGATAAAAAAAAAAACTGGGTGAACTCTCGCTTAGGCTAAACTGGTTCGCTTAGACGAGAGTGTCTCTCGCTTAAGCGACTCCAGCTCGCCTAGGCGAGACTTCGCTCAGTATCAGGGGTGAGTCTTTCTAATAGTCTCGCTTAGGCGGGAACCACCCGCCTAGGCGAAAATACTAGATCATCCCACTGTTTTCACATGCAAGAACACTGATTTCAGGGCAACAATGATCATACACTCAAACATGCATTTCTAGCAATCAATTCGGCACACCAACATCATACAAAACATAATTCACGGCTTAAATGAAACGAATTTCGGTTTGCTTCCCTTACCTTTTTAAAATCACCAAAAGCAAGACTCTATCACAAGGGCACCTCAAATCCTCAACCTAAGGGGGCTGAAAACCAAAAACTCAGAGTGAGTACAAGACCCTAATTCGGTTTTGGTAAGCATTGAACTCCAAAAATCCCAAAATTGGAGAGAATTGAGGAAAACCGAATTTGACTTACCGAAAGGGGAAGATGACTCAGCTAGAAGAGGAGTTCTTCTCCTGGTTCCGGGTTCAGCAGCTATAACAGAGGGGAGGAGTGATTAGAAAAGGAAAAATTGAGCTCTGTTTTAGAGAGAAGGCTGAGCAGTTGGTTCAGAGGGAAGGAAGACAGTGAAGAGTGGAGTGTGGTTCTGTGATATGAGTTGGGGAAGAAGAGAGTGTATAGAGAGGGGAGAGTTAGTGGGTCCTCACACTTTTGCTCTTGGTTCTGGCTACCAATGGATACACATAATTATTTCTCGTAACCTTTTTTTATCTCCTTAATATAAGAAAAATATAAATTAGGTATTCTTTTTCACAAAATTACTTATGACTTTTTCAATTTTTAAGTATCACTTATAATAAAAGAGTTGTTTTTGTGAAGGAAAACTCTTAATACGGATAATATAAACCATTGAAGAGTTCCGGGGGTAGTAGGAGAACTTGATAGAGAATAATTTTTACAAGTAACAAACAACGTGAATGTGTGTATCGTCTTGTTAAACGTTCTAAATATCTTGCATTAAAAGAAATTTTATGACATTATTGAGTATATGTGAGTTTTTTAAAATTACTATAATATACAGTAATTTCTTCTCTTGACATCCCTTAGAAATATTAATTTTAACAAATTGAGTATATAATGAATTGGTCTTCGATGTGAGATGACTGTAAGAATGAATTTTGAGAAGAGTTTAGTTAATAATAGATTATATTTCAAATTAAATTTGAATTATATGTCTTTAATATATATTTCTTTATTATAGTTGTTACTTTGAAGGTTTCATTATCTTTCATAAACTCATTTTACTTTTTTCTGAACATAAGTACTTGTTTTTATTTTATACACACTTAAAAAATATACTATTACATAGATAACTGTAACTTAATATTATCTACTGTAATTAAAATCATGATTTATTACAATGTTATTGATTAATGAAAATTAAACTCTTTAAGTAGTCTCTCCACTTATCAAATTATATTTTTCTTAACACAAACTAAAGAAGTATTACTAAAATTAAGGAAAGAAAAAAAAAACTAGATCCATATTTATATATTGATTTTGTTATTTATATTTCTTATTAAATAGTTTTTTATAATTCGTTGAGAATAGATAATAAAAACAGATCTTCCTATTGTGTATTTAATAGAAGAAGAAGATTAAAAAAATGGATATTTTCATTTTTATTTATTTACTTTATTAAGGATTTATATTCAAATAATATTTTATTAATAAAAAATTGTCATTAGATATACTTTAATATGAATGGAGTACCCATCTCCAAAGTAACTTTTCTAACCTGCCACTGTACTGTGAAGGGGGCACACGCGCGTCATGCATGTTCAAGGAACACCAACCAAGCAATCTTTGATGCTTTTTTTTATTGTTATATTTTATTCTATGCAATGTAATATTCGGCACGGTCAACGAGATTTTTTTAATTTTGACTACATTGTAGCATGAGAGCTCTGCGCCGCCCTCTACAAAACCGGGAAAACATCACCACGTGTTCCCTCGATGGACACAACATGAACTACGGAGGCGGCAGAAAACCCTAACGGCAGTTAAAACATCTACATGTGTGTCTGTTGTGCTGCCACAAACAGACCATGACGGCAGTTTGAAGATGCTTCCCCACACATTTGTCGGTATGCTTTATCCATCACCGCCTGTACGCCTGTACCGGATCCCCTGAGATCCAATCCAAGGAAAAAGAATTGGATAAACAAGTCCATTTTTAAATTTTTAATATAGACTTCTTTCATACCATGTTTATCTGTACAAACTTAAATACGTTTTTCATTTTTTGAAATCATTAAAATTAGCATCTAAAAATTATAATGACTTTTTTAGTTATTCAGTAAATATTGAAAAATTATAATAAAAAATGTTGGTTTCTATTTTTCTATTTGGCTTCATTTAACAAACTAAGTACATCTCATCAATCATGTAATACATATATCATTTTTTTAAATTTTGATTTATTTGTATAAATGTTATTGAATTTTTAATAAATAACAAAACAATTACTTATATATTTCTTTTCTTTTTCATAGAATTGATAGACTAAAGACACTTTTTAGTAGTCAAATTATTGATGGCAGATATGAGTTTGATTTTGCTCTAAAATAAAATAAAAGAGCAAAAGATTTAAGATTAAGATTTAAGATTGATTTTTAAACAAAAAATACATGCTCTTTTAGAAAATTAATTTCCGTAAATTATTTTTAAAAGGCTAAAAATTATATTTAAACTTAATTAAGTAAAAGATATATATGTTTTTCCTTGACGTTTTTGGTCGACGTAAGAATTGAGGACGTTTTTTTGGATGTTGACACGTGAGAGAAATTGGATCCCTATGGGGAAACAAACATAGCCGCCCCTCCATGAATGTAGCGCCGTCCTTACAGAGATGAAAGATTATTGTAATACTTTGTTGTACGGTCAAGTGGGACACAATTATTGTAACACCAACTCATGCTTATGTTTCAAATTAATTTTACCAATAACTAATTAAATAAACAACTAAAACAGTTGTTTACTGATACAGTAGGTATATAGACTCGAGTTTTTTCTGTAAAATATACCTTCTGTTTGGTTTGAAGGTTTTACTATTTTTAACTCAAAACAAAAGTAGTGTATGTCCTGGTGTACTTTTTCATCCAAGTTAGAACTCTTTTAAATACAAAAACACACACATTATACTCATACAATGAGATCTAGTAAAATCTAATTTTCAATTTTCAATTATTTTTACTTTTATGATTTTTTATATTACTATTAGTTTTAAAATTTACAATATATATATAAAGTTATATATCCTGACTTTTATTTAAGTTTTTTCAAATAGCTTTTAACTTCTGTTTTCATTTAAAGAGAAATGTTTAATAACAGGGATTGAGTAACAGTTTGTAGTTTTTTTTTATTAAATATATTAGTATTTTACTATTTGAATTATTATTTGATAAAAATGAGTGGAAAATGCTGCAAAAGTGGTGGGGCCACCATATTCAAACTCTATGCAGAATAAGTTTGATTTAGGGTGAAAGGGACAAGAGAAATTTGATGAGATAACTTTGATCCAAATGTATCACATTGAATGTCCAAAACATAACTCATCTCTTTCGTTGGTTGTTCAGACACTTTACCTGCCAATATTCTTCTCCTCCAACCATATTGACTAAATTTAAGTTATTACATTGCAAGAAAAATTGACTAATATGTGCAAAAACAGTAAGAATACTATCCATGAAGCAATATTCATAACTTAGCTGCCATACTGTGAAAACATTGATGGACCTCTCCAAAAGCAGATTTTAGGTTTGACTGAGTACATATGACACTGTTTGAATTGTCCCTATATAAGATCCATGAAATTCAGGGGTGAAGTTCAAATGTTGCCACATATTCTTGCTTGATTCTTCTTAAAGTTAGCCTTTTGATTCTCTATGAAATCATGAAAACAAGTAAGTTAATTGTTAAAATGCATTTTCGAAAGCTTATCATAATCAAAATCAAATTTGTTCAAAAATAAAAACCGATTACACTATAGATTTGAGGGAGTAAATTTGAGAAGAAAAAAAGGTAATATGAGAAGAAAAAAGGACAAATTATATTTTTTATACATAAATTATTATATTTTAATTAAAGAAAGTTTTTATTTTCTTACATTATTTTTTTTATTCAAAACAAACACACATAATAATAGAATCTAAAAAATATGACAATAATATATATGAAATTGTAACATAAAGTTTATTATCAATAATAATATATTAAAAATAGAAAAAGTTACCTTTAGTCATAATATTTCTCTACACTCTTTCAATAACTTAAAATTTTCAATAATTGAATCGAAATCGAAGCTTGTTGCAATATCCCTTTAAATCTAGATTATCATTGTTAGGAATCTAAGTGTGAGTCTAAGTTTCACGTTTGCTAGAAATGAGAGAGTAGAGCACTATATAAGGATAAATACCCATAAACCCATTGTCTTAAGGTTTTGGGTTGAGAGTAGTGTCAATGTCTTATATGGTTGGACTCAGGTCTCCTTGGATGTTTATTCTCCCCGATGAAACCCCCTCCTTAAAAACCTAACAAGATAGTGCTTGCTAAAAATTTAGCCTCCATCTTATTTCTCAACATATTCTTCATTATTTGTATTGTAAAAAAATATCTTTCGGTTGTAACTGTAGAACCTAGAAGAGTCATGATAAGACATTTTTTGTTGTTGCCAAACATGAATAAATTCTTCAAATTTGAATCTTGACAAGCATCAATAATGAAATGTTCAAGTTGAAAATTCAAATTAACCTTCTCTTGCTCATTAAAATCCATGGGACAATGTTTGTCTACAAGAGTGCAAATTTTATCAATATTAAAAGCTTTATAAGCATCTTAGGATCTAAAGCATGCTTAGAATTAATAACTCCATTGCTTGGTCATTAAATCTACAAGTTAACTCTTGTAATTACTTATCACTGGTAGCAAAGAATATTTCAACTCTCGAATAATGCTCCACTGTAATATGATCACTACAAAAATCTTGTAAGTTGTGTCATTTATTTTTTGTATATTACAACGTTTTTAAACATCGATATTTAGTGCGTGGCGTTTATTGAAAATGCTGTAATTCTTACCTTCACAAAGTATAATATGACGTTTTGAAGTGAAACGCCACAACAAACGCCACTTTATACATTGTATAAAATGACGTTTTAAAGATGTAATAAATGACATTTAAAAATGGTGTTATTTACTTACTAGAAAACAAATCCAATAAAAATAACAACACTTAAAAATATCATAATTCACATTATATTATGACATTTGTAAATGTCACTATTATAAATAATTTTTAATAAAATATTTTATTTTTTTATTATTATCCATCTATATTTATAGTTCATAATTCAATAAGATTTTATTATCTATTACTATTCACCTATATCTATAATTTCATACTTCAATATATTTTTTCTTTAATAATGACAATTTTAATTACATAAAAAATCATAAAACTCTAAAAAAAACATGACAGTGTACAAATACAAATGAACAAAAAGAAACAATTGTATTGATTGTTCAACCATTTCAAAATGCTAAGAGTTGAAATATCCAAATATAAAATAGACAATATTAAAAGTCATTGTCAAATTATAATACAATTATACATTTAAATTTAATCCTAATCTTTTTTACTTCCACCACTTGATTGGCATGCATCATTTGGATACGATATATTACTTTGAACATCCCTAGCATTCAATGAATAAAGTAATTGAATAATTTTAAAATAATAATACAAGAAAATATTATATGAATGCAAAACCAAAATAATCAATTATTACCTAAAACCCGAATAGTGTAATTGATAAAAAATTTCAGTGAGGAATTGGCACCCTATATGTTCAAATTAAAGAAAATTGTAACATAAGTAGACCATAACATTGCATCTTCTTATCTAACGTATGAAGGCTAAGAAAAAAAGTGACATACGATCAAAATAGTTAAGAATAAACAAACATCCTTAGTTCTAAACTAGTTCATAAGAAAATAAATTAAAATCCAAATCATAAGTGGAATGAATTAGACTTTAGTGGTGCAGATTATGATCGGTGGTGAGGAGTTCACAGAAAAACTAAGTGTATCTATTTTTATTTGACTAATTAGTTTATTTTGTTTATCAAATTTGACTTTGTTTCTTTGTTATTGATCCAAAGTAGTAAAAATCGTTCTAATAATAATAAGTTATCATAGGTGTACCCAATCCTCTATAAAAAGAGTTCACGAGTACTTTAGCTTCTTCTATGAAAAAAATTCTTGAACAAATAAATAAAAAGGTCGAAAAAGATATTACAAAGAGTGTTCTTAATTTTGTATGGCTTCTATTAGCTTATCTTAACCCTTACATTTCCCATGAATGGTTAAGATTCTAACTTAAAAGTCATGCTACCTTTCTAAGTGAACATATAGTCAGTATTTAACTTCTAATCTTTCACTACTAGTATAGTTTAGGATCAAGGTTTACTTTAGTTACTCATATAAAAGTGGTCCCCTCACTTGTTATATCTCTTATATATACAAGTCTTCTTAGTCTGTAGACATCTTACCCATTGTTTAAGTCAACTAGCTCCAGACTTCAATGTTAGTGATTCTAGTAAGTCTATGACTTCTTGAAATCCATCTATAGTTAACTTTTCTTCCCCTATATTTTTGTCCAGATCTGCAACTTTTTCAAGTGAAACGACATCTAGAATATATAAAGTTATTGAAAAAAATGAAAAGAGAATAAAAATTATTTGTACTTGTTTACTTAAACAATTTAGTTGTCTCAGAAGAAAATCAAAATAAAATAACAAGGTATCAATAGTCATAAACAAACTCATACCAGAAGTGTTAAAGTTAGGAACATAAAGGGTGAACTTTGCCTAAGAGATTTAATTTCAATTTTTTTTCCACAATTCTCTTAACTTTAAATAAATTGTCTTAGTTGCTTCAACTTGGGATATTGTGCAACAGTGTAAACCAACGTAGAAAACCTTGCACCAAGCCCTAAGAAAAGCAAGAGTGTTGAATGAAGATCAATTACATAAAAGAATTGAAACAAGCTATATATAGATAGTAATATCCAACTTGTTATGCAATGTTAAAATTCTACTTGACAATATTCTGATGAACATCCAAACTACTTTTGTATATTTCTTTTTGATTAATAAGAGTGAAAACCTGAAACCTTATTAAAGTTAGAAAATTTTAGATGCAAACCCTTAAGCCTTAAAAGGTGAGAAACAAAAACAAAACAAGGTGGGTGCCATGCTTCATCACTACAAGAATATAGCCATATAGCGTCGGCCAAAATAGGACGCAACTGGGACAAAACCGACTCCAATAGCAAGGTGGCGTCGGTCCAACGACGGTAGAAGGTGCAATGCCAATTTTGGGGATACAAAGTCTCTTTACGTCGGTCAATCAGCGATGCATGGTTGCTTCTTGATTATCGTTGGCTTTACCTACGCTAAAGCATAAAAAGAATATAATAATTATTTCGTGGTGCGACGGTCAAGCCCACGCATTATAAGAACAAAATAAAATATTTAAAATAGCTTTCGTGCGCTTAGACGACGCATAAGAAAATATGCATAATTGAATCTAGAATTTACCACCACAATTGACTTATAGGAAAACCCAAACAAATCAAGCATTGCCATGACAATAAACAAACACAGGCTATCCCCAAATTGATGCATCACAACTCAAAAGTGTATGATCAAGTGCACACAGGAAAATACCAGATATTAAACACAACATACAAACATTTTTACCATTGCAAACAAACAAGTAAAAATCCAAATAAAGGAAGATTTACCTTTCCTAAGAATTCAACTAAAAGATCAGGCTCAAATTTTTTTGGTTAATTGACCTTGCCTTGGTGGTTTATCCTAGCATTACATGTTTCTGGGATATGATTCTCAGCATCAACTCTAACCCTTGCATAAATTACAAGGTAAAGATTACACAACTCTGATATTAGTGATATGATTTTGAGAGTTTAAGATTAGAGAAAACACTAGAATAATTTTATTATAATCAGCCTATCCAGTGTGTGAAAGGGTTGAGACACCATGTGTTGTAGCTATATTCTTTTATTGAGAAAAGAAAAACAAAGTTATAAGTCATTATGTTCTCATATTCATGCAAATATGCATATAGTTTAACTATCCGAAAAATATTTTTTTACCCTAATCTAATTATAGATTCATGTATGTTTATTATAAAATAATAGTCGAAATGATTCACTGTATAAAAGTTATATTACCATGTATAATAAATAAACTAGATAATATATAAACAAAAGATACCTTGTCAAAGTCTCCATTTCTTCTTCTCTGTAGCTCACTAGTGCTACTGGTGTTTCACTTGGAGCATATGACTGCAGTATATATTTATTTAATGCTCATTATATCAAGTTAATTGACAATAGAAATTATATGTATAATATACAAGCAAATGGACAATTCTAGACATATGAAGCCTTTTGAACAATCCAAACAAAAAGGCAAAAGGCTACAGTTTGAGAATCATGTTGAATGAGTTTTTCGTTCTTATTATAGGTTGAGAAAAAAAGTTTTTAAACAACCTGAACCAAACTAATTCAACATGTTCAATTATTTATAATACACATTCAAAAATACATTATACCACTCAATCATATTTCATGTAGTTGGCAAGACTAACTGATTCTAAAAGCCTTTGCTTCACCCCAATGATTCAAAGAACCATTTGTTCCAATCACAACACCAGCTGATCCCAATCATAAAACCAAATTAAAATTAAACAATACATAAGTTAATATATACTAAATCACGCAATTCAACACGCGTACCCAAGAAGCTTCACCAAAGATTCAATTTCCCAAAGCTTCACCAAAGGTTGAAGGATTCAGTTCCACCAAAGAAGCTTCACCTCCACCCGAAACTCCTACCAACACGAACACTTTCAACATTCGGGTCCCCATCAACAAAAAATTAGTCACTCATTAGGGTTTATCAGTTCATATCAATGACTAATGGAAGCTTGGATTGGAATCCTTACCAGGTAAAGTCACCACTGCAGTTGGAATGGCTCGAATGGGCACGAAATCGGGTTGCTTCACAATCTCAGGACGTGCTTTGCAATCACCGCTGCAATCACTGTAACACTCCAATTTTTGGGACGTCACGAAACGTTAGGAAATTTTTGCGTTTAGTGGAAAAAGAATTAACATTGAAAATGTACTAATAAAAACTTTTAATTTAATTTAAATTACGTAGTTCACATCGTCACTTTGTCAAAAAGTTTCAATAACATTTGCGACCAAAAGAAAATTACATAACTTCTAGTACTTGATTTAAAACACAACTACATATATTATAAAAACTCCCGAGTCCACCCCAGCCTCTCGCCAATCTACTCCATGCCAAGATTATCTGCAATATCATCTGCTCCCGTATAACACACGCGTTATACGATCATTGCACATACAACAAACACACAAACAAACAAATAAGGGTAAGCTAACCATAAACAATGATATATAAAAGAATTTCATAAATAAAACATGTCCATAAATACTCAACATCACACTCAAATAACACTTAAGCATTATGATCAAAATCAATCCTTGGTTTGAACACACAAACCCCAAAATCCAAACAATTATACCAAACCAAACATAGCATCACATTCATCTAAAATCTTCAAACATAGTGATCATAATCAAGCTTTGGTTTTTCGCGGCCTCTCACCCCATAACAACATCTAGTTTCCTAGAACAGATGGTTCGATGTGTCCCACTAACGCAGCCAGACTATCTCCCTTATTCCTGAAGGAATTATGAGTAAAAACCTATGAAGCTCCGACACGGCGTCGGAGCCACGCTTCCCCGCGTCGGAGGCGCACCGGACACGGACACTTGCCGGAAGCGCACACGACGCGGTGTCGGAAGCTTTTTTTTTGCCGGACACGGCCTTCGTTTTTGGATGCAGAAAAAACACGTTTGTGGTGCTGAAAAAGTGGAACGTGGACGCCTTGCAGAGTTGCCTGTCGCGGAGAGGAGAAGGGAAGATAGAAGATAGGAAAGGGAAAGTTAAGCAAAACAAAAAAAAATCTGAAAAGAAATACATCTGTTCAGTTTTCAC
>Ga0209589_1011184_pt1 | contig 12755 bp, 5 predicted proteins | sample CowpeawhiteBW_FD_187525 | JGI IMG/M metagenome (GOLD analysis project Ga0209589, IMG submission 187525) | Root nodule microbial communities of legume samples collected from California USA - Cow pea white BW (SPAdes) (version 2) | ecosystem: Host-associated > Plants > Roots > Nodule | place: USA...
AATTCTCTAATTTATTAATTATGTTTAATTTTTTTGTTAGTTTTTTTTATCTCATTTGTAATTTAAAATTTTATTTTTTTACTATATTTTTTAAAATTAAAATATAATATTTATATATATATATATATATATATATATATATATATATATTTATATATGTATATATTTCTTTTTTTTCTTTTCTTAACTTTTTTTTCAAAATATATTTAAGAAATATGAAAACATAAAAAATAATAATAAAATAAAAAAACATTAAAATTAAGCAAACATAAACTTTAAAAAAAATTAAAAAAAGTGAAAACAAAATTAATATTTTTTTAAGTTAAAGTTTAAATATTTTTAATTTACTTTATTTCTTAAGTATTTTTAATATATATTTAAAAAATAAAATAAAACACTAATATATATATATATATATATATATATATATATATATATATATATATATAATATAAAAATATATAAAAAAAAAAAAAAAAAAAAAATATATATATATATATATATATATATATATATATATATATATATATATATTTAAAAATATTTTTCACTGAAAATTGAGATGTAATTTGCATAGTTTTATTTAAATGTTGAAAAAGTATTTTTAAGATTTAAAAAATAATTAGATGTGTAGAAGAAATTTTGGAAGGAAAAATGCCCCAAAGAAAGAAGCTAAATAACCTTGGGCCCAAAATTGAAGATTATCCATTGAACAAACACAAAACAGGCTTCTCATTCCAGAAAGACGTAATTTGGGCTCAACATTACTGAGTCATATCTATATTAGAAAAAACACTTTAAAATTCATCTAAAGGCCTCCTCTGATTATCATTTATATTCTAATATAGTGATATAGATAAAATATTCAATTTTTTTTTGCTCAAATAATAAATAGAGAACAACTTTGACGTAAAAACAGGTCATTGATAACCTACAATGACATGTAATAATAAAAGAAATATTTATATTTTATATTTTTGAATAATTTGAAACAATAGAATATGGTGTGGTAAAATAAAGAGATTTAGTTGATAGTTACTGTTATAGACAGGGTTTTGTATTAAAAGTATATGGGTATTAAACCCACAAAATACTAATAATTATAAATTATAAAAAAGGTTTACGTTTTCCACTTCATCAAAATATAATAAAAGAGTATAATAAATTTAAACTTTATTTTTATTTTTTATTATAATTAATTATATTAAAATAAAGTATACACTTATGTTCCATGTTAATAAAAAAAAATTTAAGTTGTAGAGTTTTTTTTTCTTTCTATTTTATTGTGGTTTTATTTAAATAAAAATATTTAAGAAAAGAAACTCTTCAAAACCTCTAGATGATTTTTTTATTTAAATAAAAGCAAATTAATTTATACACCCAGCACTAGAATTAGTAAAAATGTCCTTTTTTCTATTTAAATTATTCAGCGTGTAAATTGAAAGAAAATATATAGAAATAAGTTATGTGTTTAGAATACTTTATCAAAGTAATGTTTTAAAACCTGAAAAAAAATTTATAAATCTAGACATATTAGCAGAGACTAATGATGTAATAAAGAATATGCTACTGGATTCTGACTAGAAAAAAACATTTATGAATTTAGAATGTGTGTGACATAAATGATGGTTCGAGATGTAAGAATAGAAAAGTAAACATAAATGTAACAGAAAAACAACAATTTTTCATGTAATCTTATATCTAATCGTTCTTAATGTGGTTTTATGTAATAGGAATGTTTTGTACCTTATTGGAGTGTGAATCAGACATTGATAATTGAATGTTTTGTACCTATATATGATTATGTCAACAGCCAAAGGCCAAAGCAACAAATAGATAAGTGTTGGTTATTCCATATATAAAATTATAAAATTATAAAATTATAATTTTCGCTCTCTTCACAAGACATCAAACTTAAGAAACAAATGTAAAGACAGGTAGTCAACCTCGCTGTCTATCTCTTTTTCCGCCATCTCTTTGAATGCTTTTCCATTCATATGATTCTTTCACCTATTCCTTTCTCTTTTGTGTTTTCGACTTTTGAGTTCTATGGTATTAGCATCAAAATTTATAAAATATTAACGTACTTAAGTGTATTAAAAGAAAATAACTAGTACCAGCTCTCAACCTACTCTTTCACCACCTTAATTATGGTAAACCAGCATCTCCCGATCCTAATATAACAACTTATAAATAGGGGGTGTTTTTTTATCTATTAAATTATTGATTATTGTTAGGTCTAAGAGGAGGTTCATTGGGGAGATACAACACTAATAAGACTTGAGCCTAATCACATAAGACATTGACACAATTTCCAACCCAAAACCTTAAGACAATGTGTTTATGGGTCTTTATCCTTATATAATGCTCTATTTTATTATCTCTAGTTAATGTGAAACTTAGACTCACACTTGGATTCCTAACAATTATGTCTATGTCGCACAATAAAACATGTACAATAAAAGCATTTGTAACTGTTTGATAAGAAAATAAACTAATGTAAACTTGGGACAATTCAAATCATGTGGTTGTAGATCATGAATTATAGTATTTGTGTCGGCATAATCATTTAGGATAATCTTCCATCATGCAAAACCAGTTTTGGCGTTAATGCTTACCTTAGATACTCTTATATAATGTGGGGTGACACACCTTTTTGGGATATTCATGTTCATGTTAGCTCACTAATTACCCTATTTATCTGGACTTGATTTTTATCTGTGGTGTTTTCAAGCGAACACAGTACGTGCATTCTCCACTATAAGTACCTCTCTGTCTCTGACTGTGATGAAATCTCCACTTATATGAAACCCCTACTATTGGGTACATCACTACCCAGGGTCTGATGGTATAAAATTATCATGTAATTATGAAACATAATAACATTGCTAAAATCATGCACAGAGGCACAATAACACACTATTAGATCAATCACAACTGAAATTCTTTTGTTAATAAGGAGTGTTGGTGTGGCTGTGTGCAGTTTTACTTATAGTTGAACATGAGACGACGGAAAGTGATATGTGTGTCGACTAGGGGTGGAAAATCGAAAATCTTAAACTAGAGAAAGAAAAAAACTTGTCAATTAAGATATTTTGGATTTTGAGAGGAAAAATGTGGGGGAAGAAGAACAATTCAAGAGAAAGAGAATTTAAAAGATATTTCATTAAAGTGCTTTTTATTTATTTTTTTAATCATGGATTCAATTGAGTCAATTCAGTTCATTATGAGTTTAGTCAAGTCAAGGTAAAAGTGGGTTGAGTTTGATTTTTATTTTTAAAATTTGAATTTTTTTAACTCAACTTAGTTCAAATTAGTGGTGGCCTTGTAGTGGTTTTGATTGACTAATGGACCTTAATTTCTGATTGTGTGTATGTGTGTTTGTGTCTATGTATGTATATGAAGTAGAAATAATATTGTCATTCCTAGGTTTCCAACATCATCAAAAGGATCTCATACATCTCCACTTGCGTCCCACATCTTAGTGTTCACATGGTTCTATTATTCACTTTTCTTAACTAGAAGTTACATATTAATATGCACATAAACTAAGTCTTCTACTTTTTAAGATTCAACTAATTTATGTTTAATGAGTGATTAATTTCTTTTACAAGATGATGAGTAAGGTTGTAGAAGAAGGTTCAATGCTAACTTTTAAAGGATGTATCACCCAACAACATTTAAGGTCCAATATTCTTCTATCGTCAATTGAGTCAAAAGGATCAAAGTGAGTTTATTTTTATGGAAAGTCAACATATTAATGTGAAATATTTCTTAAGTCCTCACTAGTTGTGAAAAAACTTTTTTCCTTATTCCTCATGTGGAAGCATTGTATTTAAAATCTTTTGAAGTCATTCTTCATTATAGCACCTATAAATATCAATTGAGAAAATATAATTATATTATACAAATTAGTAACTTTCTAATGATTTACATATAAATTATTAAAAGTGAATACACATAGGATAAATTCCCTTAGGACTTATGTCCAAGGAGCGCCCATTGATTTTGGAGTGGCACTTGGCACTACTTTCATTGAATCTCATTGACTTTAGATTTTAATCTAACGCCCAATACTATTGTCATGCCGCTCAACACTACACCAGAAGACTAATTTTTGATTCTCTATATTAGGTTATCCAATCTACTTGTCTAGTTGATTCCGTCTTTTCTTTTGTGTAAAAGGACAAGTTATAGCTTAACATTTCTATCATTAGACAGAGGAATTGAATATTCTATTATAGTCAAATCCATTTCACAAACTCATTAATTAAACTCAAGTCATCTATGAAAGTAGTTTAACATTAAATCACAATCTACCAATTCAATTTTACATAAAAAACTTGTAACTTCACAAATCATATTTCATAGTATGAACAATATTACATCAACAATAGAGACTAGCTCCCTTTACCTTGACTGATGCTCCTATAGCTCTCAAAGAAGTCCTCGAGCGCTTCAACCTCACATAGGAGCATCAAATAAGTTTGAACATACTACTAAGATCACCGACATAATGATAATCATTTTGATTATAATTGAGCCACATGCAACCAGTTATACTTAGAGGAAAAGGAAAAAATACCTTTGAATCTAAAAAAGGAACATAAAAAGAAATTACTCTATTCTTGACTTTGTCAAATAGAGTTGTAGGATTTTTTATTGTAAATCCAGTGATGGTCTCTAATTGAAGAAAAAATGAAGAACTAATCAGATATCTTAGATAAAAGGCAAAGGAAGATTAAGAAAAAAAATAAAGATAATAAAGTTTTATAAACTGAATTCGATAAAAACAAAATTTATTTGTAGTTAGATTTTTTATTAATAAAATAATTGAATATCGTTTTGTTAAACCTACTGCTACTCAAACAACTATTTTCTATATCTACACAATTATAACAAACAAAAAAAAACACGAATCTACTACAACAAACAATTTCAAATGTGAGAAATGATTAAAAGTGATCAACTGGTTCATGATAAAATTATGAACAAAAAAAAAAACATCAACTTATTTTATAATTCAACTATATTCACCATAAACAACATTATTTTCTTTAGTATATTTTGTTGCATGTATGTTTTTCAAGACAATATTCGATGTGTTTACAACATAAGGCGTCCAAAAATCTTTAGGAAATAAAACCTAAATCATCATTCCAATATCTTTGTACATAGTAGCATATTTCTGTTGAGATTAATTACTTAATAATTTTTTTTATTTAAATTAGTTTTTAAGATTATTATAGTTTATATTTTATTTGCTCTATGTTATATTCTCTAAAAAAATGTATCTTCAAAAAAATTAGAATAATTATTTGGTGATTTCAAAGTTGTCAAGTCTTTTAAAATTATATAAATTTGTAGATACTGGTTACTAATAAAACATTTTTTTAGTGGCCGTGACAATTTTGAAGCTATTAGGTGGTATTTGATTTTAATTAACATGTTGTTCCTGTGCATTATGGGAAGTAAGTATTTAAGCATTTTTTAAAATTTTTATTACTTGATTTTAACTGATAAGTTGTTGATGTTATTATTATTATTATTTTAGAACTGTTCAGCAAATATATATGCAAAACTATTAGTGTGAGACGCTGCACATGCGTGAAACGGTTGCCGTGAAATACGACACAAATACAAATTGCCATAGTATTCCAGAGTATATTTGTCGCGTGTGTGTTAAACAGAGGATACGTAAAATTAATTCACGTGCTCCTGCATCATAGTTGCCGCTAATCTCGGAATACTTATCCTTATTCAATTTTACTTTACCAAAATTTCTCATCTTCCTCTTTATCAAGTTATTCCATTTACATGTTATTTCATTATCAAGTCTTGATAAAGCTAAGTAAATAATGTAGCAAAACACAATGTCCATCAGTAATAATAAATAACAAAGACAAAATAAAGGACATATCGAGTTAGCTCTCTTTAGATCTCAACAAACTTTTGGATTATAATTAATTATGCGATTATAGGACATAATTTAATAGAGAATCCTTCATAGATTATTAATTATATAGTAAAAAGTGTATTAGTATTTATTGCATAATTCAGGTAGATTTGATTATACAAGTCTCAATTTAATAATGAGTTCGATAATGTTTTAATAATGATGATTAATCAATATATTACCTTTTATTATTTTTATTTTTCTGTTCTTTGTTTGTTTTTTTAAGGCTTAAATACCTTTTTGATCCTTATTTTCGTAGTGTTTGTTGCGGATGGTCCTCATTTTCACAAATGTTTAAAATGGTCCTCATTTTTACCGAATGTTTAGAATGGTCCTCATTTTCGCAATTCGTGTTTTATTTGGTCCTTTTCTGTAACGCCGTTTAAATCATTAACGGAACATTATACAGGTGGCACGGTTTATATTAGGGTGTTAGGTGTACTGTACAGGTGGCTAATTAACGTTAATTTTTCAATTTAGAAGAAATTTTGCAATTAGGGAAATTTCTTTATCCTCGTCTTTCTTGAGTTCAGAGAGGAAGCAGCTAATACTTGCCATTTCATCATTGGATTGCAGTTGCACTCTTCATTTCAATTTTCTAGTTAATCATCAACGAGGTAAGTGGGTTCAGGGTTTTCTGGGTTGTGTTTACTCGTGGGTTAGGGTTTTCGTAATTCTATTTTTGGGTTTGTTTGTCTTTCGATTGTTGTGATGTTCTGCATGGTTTCTAAATTACTTTCATGATTTTGTGTAGTTTGTGTCTGTAGGTGGGATTCAGTGGAGTATTATTTTAGTTGGTTTGTTTGTCGGTTGTCGATGTTGGTGTAATGGTTTCCATTATTTTATTTGTAATTGATTGTAGCAGTGGTCCCCCATTGCGTTAAAGTAGGCTTAATAATACATCTTTTTTATCTGTTTAATTTACTTTAGGGCAATGAGTGATGATAGGTTCAATGTTATTGTCCACCACGGTGGTGAAGTAGAGGCCCATGAAGAGGCTGCTGAAGTAGAGATTGGGGATGCCAGTGGTCTGAATAGTGATGTTGAAGTGGAAGGTGAAATTGAAGTGGACATCCTTTTCCAAATCATTAATTTGCCTCATTTGTGTCATGATGATGATATCCTTTTCATCAACACCACCATTTGAAAAAGTTGCAGCCCACATTATTAGAACCACCACTTTGTAAATCAATAAACCAAAAATTAAAACCAATTTATTATTAACACAAAAATAAAAATAGATTGTACCCAAAATTTTCTACCAATATTCTTTGGAGTTCTTGCCATCCTCAAAGCAGCCATCTCTCTGCAACTACAAATCGGGGTTAATTTGTTTCTCGTTGAATCACCAATAGTGCACGAAGTGATACAACACGGTTGCCTCCAACTATTACAACCAGAGGTAAAGGAAGAAGATTGGGACCGTAACATACCTATATAATGGGATTGCGGGAAGAAGAAGATTGCAGCAATACCAATACCAATTGGGAATGGAGGAACAAGATTGCCAAAACTCACCAACTGTCCATACATTCCCTACCAAAATCCTAGCTCACTTATTTATCTCCAAATATCTAATTAAGTCACCTGTACAGTACACATAATACACCCTAATACAAATCGTGCCACATGTATAATGCTCCGTTAATGATTTAAACGACGTTACAGAAAAGGACCAAATAAAACACGAATTGCGAAAATGAGGACCATTCTAAACATTCAGTAAAAATGAGGACCATTTTAAACATTCTGTGAAAATGAGGACCACAACAAACACTACGAAAATGAGACCAAAAAGGTATTTAAGGTTTTTTTTAATATTAAATAAAATTTTCCTTTTGTCAGTATCTTCTGTATCTTTGATTTTTTTTTTCCTTCTTTCGTTCTCTTATTGTGGAATTCTCGCATTTAAATTGACCGACACGATCCCTTTATTCGTTCATCATACTGATCTTCTCAGTCAAAGTCTTATATTCACACCTTCGAACGGTGACAACTTAAAATCTTGGAAACATACTTAAATCTAAGAATCAATTATAAATATATTATAACTAATTATGCACTAGTAATCTAAGGTGCTAAGGTTCTAACTAACACCAAATTTTAAAGGAAAAAGTTTTGAATTTTAAAATTAAAATAATATTATAATCAAAGGTTTTTATTGCATAACAATGATTGTTTTCATTTTTTTTTCTTATTTCTAATCAAACACAAACATTCAAACGTCTTTCCTTTCACTTCTCATTTTCCTTAACACTATCCTAACAAGTCAAATTACTAAAAAAAAAGACATTTTCCCACTGAGTATATCGTGTTCCCTTCCGTCACCAATTTGCAAACTGTTTCAGAATCAAGACACAAGTGATTAATGTTCAAGATCAATCTTGATTCCCCTAACTTGGCACGAAAAGGACAACGAAAATTTTCAAAAACATGGAAAAATATCAAAGACGAGTCAATATGATTTTAAAATTGTTTTAAAAGACATCACAACTCATTTTTATCCATATCTGTCTTCTTTTTTGAAAAATTAAGTTCTGTTGGGAAGTTGTTAAAATTTGTTTAAAATATTTGTAAAACACAAAAAGTAATAAAAGCTCAAGTATATACTTACTAATGTGCTAAGTAAAAAGAAATAATTAAAGAGGTAAGAGAAATAAAGAAAATAAACGAGGAATTTGATTATATATAAATATAAAATAAATTACTCTCGCAGAGACGGTGTCTAAAATATAATACTATTCCATTCAATTTCTTCTCTTTTAATTATAATTTTTTTTTTATCGTAATATGTCTTACAGTCGTAGAGCATCATTATATTGTATTATATATTATATATTAGGACAGATTTCCTTAAATTTTATACCGCTATTGAGATAAAATATTATCTGCCATTCAAGCATGTTAACATCATTCTGATTATGCAGATAACTTATTACCTCTTCAAATCCTTTAGTAGTGTCGAAGACACATGATAGGTGGGGCCAAAAGGAGGAAAGAAACAAGATTGGGCACCGCAAAGCAACTAACAATGTTTAAGAGCATGCAGAGAGACAGTTAAATTAAAGAATGGAGTGAAGCACTTATATTAAATAATGATAATAATTGGTAGGCCGTTATGTACAAAAATTTGTCCTGCATCTAACTGTATTTTCCTATGCCACCAAAGAATCCAATACTCCTATTAATTAAGTTTTAGCAAGGCCGACACAAGCTCCTCCAAAATACTTCCCCTCTTCACGCAAAGCATTTAAAATGGTAGGGACGCAAAGCATCCCAGCTGTATATGATCAGATTTCACCTACCAAATCCAACCCAACCAACGAACAACTACTATCACCAAATTCCACCTTTACTTATTATGTACACAAACCTCAAACCTCAAGCAAAGAATATTATGCTCTAAAAGTTGCAAATATCTTCCACACTCTCTCACAGCCCCTTTCCGCTTTTAAGAGCACGATTTTATCAAACCCAAATTGTATAGATTCCTTCTCACGAGGCTCCCCAGACACAGCAACACTGCCCCACCAACCCCAACTGCTTCATCTTCCCTTTCTGCTTTCTCCTCGCATACCAATGCTAACTCCTTCACTTTTAAATGGCTCAATCCAACTTTCTGCCTAACAGATTCGATCATTTTTGGATCCGCAGGGTATCCGATCGCATCCGTTACATAAAACACATTTGATGTCCTGTCCCCAATCGTAGATATCTCCGCCCTTGTCACATTAAGCCCATTCTCTCGAAAAGTTCTCATCACTTCTGCTAGAAGCCCCTGTCTATCCTCCGTACATAACTCTAGCATAACACCCTATATCCAAAACAAACACCATTTAATTAATCAATTTATATAAACACCACAAGTCAATAACTTAACCACCAACAACACCATACCTCAAATGCCCTTCTCTCCACAGCAGCTTGCAAGCATTGAATCACACGATGACGTTCTGGTTCTGAACTAATTGGAGTGCCATCCTTGTGTCTTATATAAAACTCCTGTAGTCAAATCATTTCCGTTCAACTTAGCATGTAAACCAAGTAACCGACCAAAAAATAACAATTGATTATGCATAATTACCAGATACGCTTGGTCAACTGTTGTCTTGGCAGTTCCATGGAACACAACATATTCCATGTCGGTCAAATTACAGACCACATCAAACAAAAGTTTAATTCGATCCTTGCACTGCACATTCACAACCGAATAACCCCTTTCGGCCCAATTTTGGACGGTGACTACTGGGATATCAGAAGTAAACTTGAAAATGGGATTCCTCTGGTAATCACGATCAGCGTACATCATCTGGTGCAGCCTTCTTTCTGTGTGCACAACGGCGTTGGTGAAGGAGGTTTTCGCACTTCTAATATCATTGTCACCCTTTAAAACATTTCTTAAACGTGCTTCAATGGTTTTAATTCTGTGAGAATCCTCGATAAGAGTCCCAGAACTGCTGTCTTTCACATAGATTAAGGAGGCAATCCGGCCATTGTGAGTCCAAACCTTAGCATTAACCACATCACATTGCTGCTCAGCTAGCACAGCAAACACCTCCGAAAGAAGACCAACGCGGTCCGTGCCGGTCAATTCAAGGATAGTGAGACCGTTTAAGACATTTGTACTCCCATTGTGAATTCCGCCAAGCGACTGATACATAACATAAAAACAACACAATTCAGGTTGCGATTATTTTTAAAACAATTCAGACCCATAACTGGAAAACAACTTCGGAGAGTACCGAACTTCGAAGATAAAATAGAAGGCCAAATTAATTATTACCTGTTCAATATAATTCAAAACGCTCTGATCGGTTAGCTTGTTTCCGTTTTGATCGGTAACATGAAAAACTGTAAATTCAATTCAAGGCAGAGATTAGAGCACACGGACTAAAAATTACCAATACCACAAAGAGGGGAAAATTAGCTTACCATCCATGAACCATCTTCCATCAGAGGAAATGTAAGCCTTCTTAATTGAAAGATTTAGATCAGAAAGCACTTGTACGGCATCCAAAAGAATCCCATGTTTTCTGCCGCTATCAACCTACACATTTTTATCAAAGAGAATACATTAGTTTATAATTTCCCTAATTTTTACATGAAAACCAACAATTTGAGAAGAAAAGAAACAAATGACGGATTTTCTTGCTGGGTTTACCTTGACTATTGTTGCGGTGGAGCACACGGCATTATCTATGACAACCCTGTTTCGCAATAAAAGGTCAAAGTCAGCGTAGTTACAACTTTTTAAAGCCGAATTTCTAGGAATGAATGAGAACACAATAAAAATGATAAAGTAATGTGAATGAAGAAAAACATTCTGGAAGAAAAGGGGCAATGGAGTCATGAGACACGATAAAGAAAGAAAAGTCAGAAAATTGTTAAAATACAGTTGTCGGCACAAATCAATTAGACAAAAGCGATGAGGATTAGATAAAACATACTTTTCTCCCCTTCGAGATGTTCACGATTCTTGACACAGTCAGATATGATTAGAAAATTAAATCATTAAATCCAAGGCACGCAACAAGTTAACAATTTCACACAAACAGAAAAATAAAATAGCAATTAATTTCGAAACAAGTTGCGGTTCTAGACTTAAAAATCATAATGAGGGGTTTGGAATTACGAAAAATTTTGACAAAAGGAGAAAAAAAAGGCAGAAAAGTATGAAAGAAGAACACTAAACAAAACATTCAATAAGATTCTGAAAAACCCGTGAAAGGAAAACCACCCCTACAAAAATTGTTTGATCGGGGGCATGAAGAAAAAGGGCAAAAGAAAAAAAAAACAGAAAAAAAAAAACAGAAAAGAGAAAGAAGTAAGAATTGAAGTTGATTAGACAAACCTGGGAGTGCTCATGCGAATTACGAGCTTCTCGTACTCATCCGTACATGGTGTCCACTCCATGTCTGCGGTTGAAACGTGGAGTATTTTGTTTGCAGCTAAAGAAACCCAGCGAGGAAAGAATAAAACCTGACGAAAAGAGGTTACAGCGGAGCGGTTTTGGCAGCAGCAAGAATAACCACCACCCGAAACGACGTGAGGCGGTGAATGAATAAGACGGTACAGTAAATTCTGGTGATGTGTCTGGGTGTGGAAGCTGGGCAGAAGTTATATACTGTAGTAGATAAAGTTGCCTTAAAATTCCAAACGGTGGCTTTTAATGCGCACTACCTCCTTCGATCAAATCGCCATAAACAAATCTTACCAAACTTGCTCGCATTCGCTGTGCCTTGCTGTGAGAGTGCGAGTGCTACTTCCCTTCTCTCTCTTCTCCTAGCGCAACCCACGCCTTGATCTTACCTCTGCCCCTTTCTAAAACCGCACATAATACCTATTTATATTATTTATGACTTTTACTTCCTACTATCTCTATTTTATTTTATTTCCTTATTTAAATTTTAATTATAGGCCACGCCTAGGCTACGCGGGCAGCATGACATGGCTTGCCCGTCCTGACCCAACTTACTGTTTCACCGCGTTATCTTCACCAGCGGGTAAACCAACCACGAAGACACACAAATCGGGGCAGTTACGGTCCAGCTGGGACGACACGTGGAACTTACTTGTGCTCCTTTGCGTGCTTTGGACTCAACAGCACAGTGCCAACGGAAGAGGGGTACACCAGTGGGCTCCAGCCACGTGGCATATTGGGGCCATAGTAACAATCGAGTAATCTTGGTAATTACGGTGTGATTAATTATGACGTAGGCACGTGACAACACCGCTCTTATAGGCATTTCCTCCGTCTCTTGTTTTTGGCCAACTTTCTCTTTTTTTTTTTTTTTTTTTT
>Ga0209589_1011186_pt1 | contig 12751 bp, 6 predicted proteins | sample CowpeawhiteBW_FD_187525 | JGI IMG/M metagenome (GOLD analysis project Ga0209589, IMG submission 187525) | Root nodule microbial communities of legume samples collected from California USA - Cow pea white BW (SPAdes) (version 2) | ecosystem: Host-associated > Plants > Roots > Nodule | place: USA...
TAATCCAGTTATTAGTCCACCAAATTAATTTTTATTTTACTTTTTAAACAAATATATATATATATATATATATATGTAACTTAATAAAAATAATATAATAATATAAATTTTAAATATATATATATATATATATATATATATATATATATATATATATATATATATAATTAAAAGCTTGGGGGAGCCATGGCTCCCCTCTGTCCCATGCAAGTTTTGCTGATGGAGTTATTATTGATTCAACATGGAATATGGATGAGGAATGGGTACAAAGGTTGGCATGAGATTTAAATACATGATTAATATTATTTGGTTGTTTGAATATATGTGGTATGTGGTCAGTACGTAAATCCATAAGTCTCTAGGTGAGACTTTCGGGTCGTGCTTCAGTGGTCGGGAGGTAATTCCATGACCCCTGTTAGTGGAAGTCCATGGTGGTACCCCATCTATATAACTTGGTAAGGATTCAAGGTTAGGAAGGAGTTAGTTAGTCTCACTTAGAGCGGACTGACTCCTGTGGTGAGAGTAGAAGGAGGCCTGAAACTCATTAAGGGCTAACCTTGTACGTGAAGGAAATTGATTCATTGTAACACTTGTAACACATAGCTCGGGGATGATTAGCTTGGGGGTGAGCAGAGGTATCCACCACAAGTGCAAGCATCCACTGAATCCGACTAGGTTATATGTATCCGGATGAGTCGAGTCGAGTCTTAGTGTATTGATTGAAAGATCATAACATGCTTGGATGATATATGTATATAGGACTATGAAGGTATATTTGATTGCATGATAAAAATCTTGTTGGCTCTAACTTACCCTTTGCTTGTTTGATTGCTTTGTATGTCGTTCTTCTACCTTTGCAATGATCATCAATTTATTGATGGGAGCAGATGCGAGAGGTACTTGTGGTCAACAGGGAAGAGATGATTATGCTGCCTAGTCTTCTCGGGCTGGACTTCTTGTCCTTCTTGGGGCTTTCTTTAGGGTTATGACCCATGTACTTGTCCATCTTTAAATTTCTACTTAATTTTAGTAAACTTGATAACTTGTTTCTTTTTGGGCATCGTGGTGTGCCTTGAGTTGTTAGGAGTTAGGTTTAAGACTCGAGGACTACGTTGCTACTTTATTCAGTGTGACGTATCTTTAATTATGTTTATCGATTAAATGAGACGTTACAATCATAAATTAAATCAATACAAATAAATAAATAATACGATAACAATTGAAAATAAATTAAATTAAAATAACTAAAATAATATATAATTTAAAATAATTAATAAATTAATAAAACACATATTAGTATTAAGTGATATACTATAAATACTTTCAGAAAAGTATTATTTTTCTCATATGTTTCTTCAAATTCACCCATTTCCCTCCTCTCTCTCTTCATGTTTCTCTCCTCAATCCTTCACTATTTATAATAAAAAATTTCTTAGTGATGATTTTATGCATTAAATTTATTCTTATTAATTAGAAGAGTCTTTCAAAATTATTTTTTTCAATATATATGTATATATAATAATAAATAAATCATTAATTAATTTTTTAATTAATATTTCATTGGTTTTATTTTCTTCCTATTATTTATTTTTATTATTGTCTTCATTTTATTTCCAAATAAGCTTGTACTCATGTTCAAACTTTATCCGAATAGAATGCGAAACATTTTTTTAATATATGAATTTAATCATAAGATTTAAAGTACAATTTTTTTCTAAATCTTATTATTTTTTAAGTAAAAGTAAAATAAATAATATATTTATTTAAAGGTACAGATGTTACATTTCACTTAAGTGTATAAAATTCGGTATACATTTCTCTCGTATTACTTTTTAATTTCCAAGTTGTATTATCTTCTTCTTGTTGACTCCACAATACATTTATTAGAAGTGTGTCCTTTCTCCAAAGTTGTTTAATTATATGATCTTCAATCCTCACAAGAAGTACATCATAGTAAAGTTTTCTCATATTTGTACTATAATAGGTTTTATCGCATGAAAAGGGTCCTAATATCTTTACAAAGTTGAAACACATAAAAGACATTACGAAATTGTGAAAGGTTTAGAGATAAAGAAATTTGGTATGCGATAGAACCGGTTCATTCAAGGATTTGATAAGGACGAGTCCAGATTCTCTACTAGTTTTTGGGTGTTGTCCTCTATTGAGTATTAAAAATACATTGTATTGGTATTTTTTAAATATCTTTTTAATATATTTTAAAACATCAAAATTAGTGTAATCAATGTATTATAGAGACACAGTAAAGGATCAGCACAGAAAAATCCATCAGAGAATCAAAATTCGATAAGGACCAATAAATTTGGATGAAAGCTTTCTAGATTTGAAATTTCTACCAATCCCATTTATAGATGTAACTTTCAAAAATCCCCTTCTTGAAAGGTAAGGGGTTTACTTTGTTTGTCATAATAATTTTTTTACCTATCTTGAGAAATTGTCATCTATTTTCTAATCATTTTAATCTTATAAATTGCTTGTTGAAATAACTTTGGACTCAAAACTAAAGAATTTCCATTCTCATACCAGCATAATAGTATTCTACGTCTTTTTCCATATAGAACCTCAAATGGAGTCATTCTTAAGCTTGACCAAAATTTTTTGTTTGTTTCCTATATTGTATATGCTTACCATGTGCTGAGTGCTTCTAATAGACATAAAGATAGTGGATTTTGAATGTTCTAAGGTTGAATAGTTAAAATTGTTGTTTGTTTCATATATTGTATATGCTTATCATTTGTTCGTGTAATGTTTCTCATCCTTTCTCAATCTCTTACATTTTGTTCTTGTTGTTTTTATATTCTATATTCAATATTTATCAATATTGATTCCACAATTAATTCCATTCAATTTTATGATTAGATTTGTTTTCAAAGAGTTAATTTTTTAAGAAAGTTTTAAAAATCAATTAAACCTTCATTTCTTGGTTTAACTTAATCCCAATTAGTTTCTTTTTGAATGTGGTCCTTAATTATGTTCTATCCATTACATCATCATATACTCCTTAAATAAAACTCAACCTGTAATACTTTATTATCTACAAACATAAGTACTAATTAGGACTCGACTAAAATAATCCAAGAAAATGTCTATCTAATGAGTGGAAATTTTCTTATTATCAATGTGCTTAGAAGTCTTTCCCTAGGGTAAAAGACCAACTTGTACAAATAATTTCAACATATTATCTATTCACAAGCAATCGAAGAGGATAAACGTTCAAAAGCAACAAAAATAAAAGAGAAATATCCTTAATGTACATACAACTTTTATCAAATGAAAAACAAAAGGAAATGTTATTAAAAACAAATTTATTTATTGTCAAGTTTTTTTCTCTTTTTTTTTCTTCTTTTATCTCCCATTTGTTTTTCCCATTGCTCCTCGATATGGGACATTTCTCTCGGCAACGAAATAAAAAGGAGTCAAGTTAGTAAACTTTAAGGAAAAGTAAGCTTCATAATTTGAATGAGAAAAAGATTTCTAAGTTTTACAATCACCTTTAGTGATTCCTTCTCAACCATGTTAATTCAAGATACTATGAGTAACTCTTTCTCCTGTTTTTCTCTTTCTAACATTTCTTTTTCTACTTTTTTCCTCTATGTTGCTTTTTCTTTTCTTTTTTTCTCTCTATTTTCCTCCTCTCTTTTTTTTATGCCTTTTATAAACTTGCTTTTTTCATTTCCATTCCTTTTTTTTTTTTATTTTTTTTTAATTTTTCTCACCTTTTTTTTTTTTTTTTTTTTTTTTTTTTTTTTTTATTTTTTTTTTTTTTTATTTTTCAGTTTGCTCTCTCTCCTTTTCCTTAATCTCTTTTTCTCTTCTTACCTATTATTTTTCTTTTGATATAATTTTTTTCTTTTTTCTTCATGTTCTTTCATTTCTTATATAGGCCTTTTATTTCTCTCATAAAGTTGCACAAATTTTCCTCTAATGCCATTTCAAAATAATTGGTTTTCTACCAATTTCAACATCATACTGTCTTTGTCTCCACCAATTTTCAGTATATCTTAACAATCTCGAAAAACACAATTTACCAATATGAAATGTACCACAATTAAGAATCAATTGTAATGGTTTTTCAATTTTTTGTTTCCACATAAAATAGTGGGTCAGGATCAATTTTATCCCTAGATGTGGGAATTTGATTCTTTTGTTCTCCACATATCATCCATCCCATAAAAAAATAATAATAATAATCTACACAAACAAAATAGTGAGCAAAATTAAGAAAAGCAAAACTATGGACCTCGACACTTGTAATTGTTTATACTTAGTTCACTTGTGTATCACTCTTAAAAGGCTACACATTCTTGTTCAAATTTATCTTTAGTTCTTAAGAAGACCTTTCAATCAATCCATCAAAAAATTTAGATTCAAAGTGAAATATAAAATCGAAAAACAAATTTGTTTAATAAAAAACTAAAGATATGCAACACAAAAGACTACAACATATAATATACTGCACTACAATAACCAGGATACTAGTAATGGACATAGGTAGTGACTTGATTTTCACTCTTTCAATGAATTAAATTGACAATTTATTCTTTGTGAAACAGTGTCAATATCGTATGTTGGTTTGACATGTCTTATTATGATTGAATTTCTCTAATAAATTCCTTTCTAAAAGCATCAATGATGATATTAGAGCATAGTTTGTATTTGATTTATTTTGGTGATCAATTTATATGGAGACAAATATGTTCTGTTATAGTAAAAATCCAACTAGTCAAGTGTTTTGAAGTAGATGGAAGGACAAATATGTCCTCTTGTGCTAGAAGCTCATAGTAAAAATTTCAACTCACACTTGAAAAAAAGATGATTAGAAAAAGATGATTAGGAATACAAGTATGAATTGAATTGAAAGTCAGTTTTTAATTTTTTTAATGTGAAATTTTCAACTCAAAACCATTACAAATGTAATTTCAACTCAATATGATCGAGAAAATAGAAAACTTTAAGATAATAAAAACGGCAAAATCAAGAAATAAGTTAAAAGTAAAATATGTAAAAAAAACTAAGAATGTTGCAAAAGAGAAAAAGCTCTTTAAAAGGGAAGAGTAATTTAAATAATACATTTAAAATTACTATTACAAAATTATAAAATAACATAAACAAGCTGAACAAGTTAAAGAAATTAAATTATAAGAATCGAATAAAAGCTACTCAAAAAGGTAAAACTAATTAGATCAAATAGAGAACACAATTAAAAATAAATCTAATTTTGAAAATAATATATATAAGTCACAGTATATATTTTTTAATGTGTTTAACATGCTTTTTAATTTCGCATTGAACTCAAATTTTGAAAAACATTCCCAAAAACATAGATGCTAACACTTCATTTCTAATTTTATAATCTCAAAATTGAACTCAAACCGATGGTAAGTTATCTCATAATACTGTCTCACAATTAGAAATTAAGAACTCAAATATAGATCGTTGAAATCGAAGTTAGAATGCGAAAAAAATATCCAAAATTCAACAAAAACAAATTTAATCACGGGGTACCAGTTGAAGAACCAATCTCCAAGTCCACTGCCACTAATTAAACGCAATGTGCCACAAAAAATTTCAAATTGAACCAAGCTGCTTCAGAATTTAATTGCTTTCTATTCACGAATTTGTTTACTCGATTGAATCTAATTGAAAGTTGCAACTTTGCACTGAATGATCGATCTGCAAGTGGAAATTTATGCAAGATCAAGCACACGCAGCACTGAAGGATCAATCTGTAAGTTGAAATTATCACTGCTTGGATATTACAAAGCACCAAAAATGTTTGATCAAATGATTATATAGATGAACCTAACAAACCGAGGCTCCACGGATTTCTAATTGAACACAATCACAGTTCAGTGAATTTCACGGCCAAATACAAATTGAAATCACTGAATGTTTTAGTTCTGCACCAGATACGACAAATTCAACTCGAAATCAATTTCACACGCATGCGCACACCTTGTGTTTGAAGTAATGTGTCAGTACTCGGTGCCAATAGCTTGGACCAATACATAACATGCTTGTAATCAATTCAACACAAATTAATCTAAAATACAAATCTGACAGAACTGCACCAAAACTAGAAAACTAGAGCATATTCTCACCATCACCGAATTCACGAAAAAGTTGCTCCCAGTTTTTCTGTTAAGAACCGCATTAAAATTGCTCCAAAAAATTTACTGCACCGCTTGAGTCAATTTTCTTGCGCAGCAGCACCGCTTGTAAAATTGTTATTTTTATTAAAGTGCATGAGAAATTACTAAAAATAACAAAGAAAACCTAGAAATGAGTTTTAAGCCTAATTGAACCCCACAAAACCAACTTGTAAAGTAAGATTTGTATCTCACTTATATATTGTGAATTCATCTTATCTCTAGTCGATGTGAGACGCTAAATTTTTTATCTGCTGCATGTACAATAAGTTTTCAATTTCACTGGAGTACGAATGAAGGAATTTGAATTTTTTACTAAGTCTGTAACTTTGTTCTTGTAGCGTGTGTTTAGAATACATTAATAAATATTGATATTAATATTTTAAAATATATTAAAAATAACTTTAATATAATAGAAAGACAAGACGAAAATTGTAGCAGAGGAATCTAAACTGGGTCGAAAGTGTAGGTGAAGTAATTAGGAAGAGTTAAAGTTTGAAAAGGTGGTGGTTGTGGGAAGCATGTGGATATGCATGTGGGAGAGTTGATGAGAAATGAATGAATTGGGGTAGGAAGAGAATGGTTCTTTATGTTATGGGTTGAAAATTAACAGTTTCACAGTACGCATGCACATTGGTTAATGGTAAAGATTACACGCAATTGATGGATTGTAGTGGGGGCACCGTCATAGACCACAATCTATCCCACTTTCACTCCAACAGCTACCTATTTGTCATCTTCTTCACCTTTCTTACCTTTACCGATCACATTCATTCCCTCGTTAGAGTAGAGATAAGAGAATTTCATAATATATAACTGAAGTATAAACTTTATTTTAAGAGTCAATTTTGTGGGATTGAGTTAAGTTTTAAAGTCTACTTCTAATATGGTACCAAAACTATTGTTTTGGACATTCTGTTCCACCTGCTATCGGACCGTTAACGGACCATCCATTAATTTCTAATTCCATACACGAATTTTATGAGATTGAGTTAAACTTTAAAACCCACTTCTAACAACATGCGGATGCAAATCACAAATCTAGAAGATAAATGAAGATTAAAATTTATTTCTATATAGATTAAAACTATTTTTTTTCCGAACTTTCTCGTATAGTTCTTAAATTTTTTTCTTATAATAAGCCATTTTTAACTTTTAATTTATTTGGAAATCAATTGTAGATACTTGACCTAAATCTCAGAGTCCAACCCGAGACAGAATCTCCGAGTTCATATACATTGCATTTGTTAAGCCCATATTCACCTAACAATCCTATATACGCTCTCTGTCCTAGAAAGTACTCACCTTAATTTGATACACTAAATAGTCTATATTACTATAATATATCTTTACTCTTTTATTAATTTAAACATATAAAAGAGTCTTTTGTCAGTAAGTTTTTTCTTTGATTGCAGTTGAAGCTCAGCCTAGACGATTTAAATTAATAATTTGGCATTCAATATTTATTTCCTTTTATTTGATGTCGTGAAGAATTTCCTCTTGACAATCAATGAGTTGAACTAGAGGAATGAGAAAGAGAAAAGTTATTTCAAATTAGGTGTAAAGCTTTTTAAAATATTTCTTCTCTTATAGTTGCAACTATTGTAGCTCTATATTTGTGGACATGTTAGGATAATTATGTGTGCATAGTCTAACTAAAAGGTTTTACTTATGAAACAAATCAAGAGAATACACAATATTATATCATGTGTCACATGGAGCACTTGCATCTACAAATTTGTGTATGATATAGAACTACTTTGATATGGACTCGCGTTAACTTCTATAAAAATTAAACCAATTTTAGAATTTAGATTCACTAATTTTAAATTGGATTTTAACTTGTACATAAATAATTTTATTTGATGAAGAAAATTATATAATTCCTTTTTTTTTCAAGAAATGAGCTATATGAAAAAATCTTGTTTAAACAACCTTTTTCCTTAAATTGTGAATAAAACTTATATGTCAAAACAAAAACAATATAAGCAAAATGATGTTGTTTCGATGAAGCACTTGTTTCTTTTAAAATATAACATTTGTAAAATCATGTTTTATACTTTATCGTTAAGAACATAGCTAAAACTAAGACTAGGGATGGCAACGAGGCAGGACAGGGACAAGTTTCGCTATCACATACTCATCTCCGTAAAACAAATCATCCCCGTAAAAAAATCATCCTTATCCCCATACCAAAATCCAACGAGTATCAAACTTTTGTCTCATCCCCATCCCCACCGGGTAACGAGTATAATTTCGGACTCATACCCGTACTCGTTTTCTTACTACTTTAATATTAATTTTAATTAATTTTTATAAAATAATAAAAAATTAAGGTAAAAGAAACATAATATTATCAAATATTCAATATTAGAAGGATGGTTATTAAATTTGCAAACATTAATGAAACCTAGTTGATAAAATTTAAAAATATTTTTAAAAAAATATAAAAGAAAAAAAAACATTCAAATTAAAATATATTTTAAATATTTGTTTACTTCAATTTTTTAAATTATAATGAATCTCTTTTTTATACACTAATAAAAGTTAGGTTTAATTACTCGGATGATACCCACTTTGGTAGGAGTGTGTTAATTTGGTACCCACGAAAAAAAAATGTCAATTGTGTCCCCACCTTTTGAAAAAGTGCATCTATCAGGTTCCTTTTAAAAAAATTAATTAACGCTGTTAACGGCATGTTACGTGTCACTCTCTTGTTTTTTTAATTTTTTTTAATTATTTAAAATTTATTATTTATTTTTACAAATTTTTTTAATTTTTTTTTGCAAATTTTTGTTGTTGTCACGTGTCAAGTCCCTGTTGTGACACGTGGCAATGTTAGTGCCATGTGGCAGGATAATGTCACGTGTGGCAAATGTCATTGTATTGATTTCAATTTAGTACCTATATTTATTTCGGTGTTTCAATTTAGTTCCCACTTTTGTATCTTTGGTTCAATTTTGCCCCCATTTTTTTTAATAATTGAAGTATATTTTTTTAATTCATTTTTTTATAAGATTAAAAATAATTAAGTATAAATATTTTTACAAAATTAAGTACTTATATTTATATTAAAATTTAGTGGTTAAAGAACACATTGACAAGATATGGGTTAATAATATAAAATAACGTAATATGCTAAAAAGTTATTTTTAATAAAAAAATATTAGTATAACATTTATACAAATAATAGATTTGGTCTTGAATTTGACAGAAACAATATAGTTTTACTTTGAAAAATAGAAGTGGATGATTATATTGTTCTATTAATATAACATTTTTTACGACTAAATTTTAATATAAATATAAGTACTTAATGTTGTAAAAATATTTGTACTTAATTACTTTTAATCTTATAAAAAATAACTTAAAAAATGTTCTTAAATTGTTAAAAAAAATTGGGACAAAATTGAACTAAAGGCACAAAAGTGGTGACTAAATTGAAACAATCATGTATATATGGGTACTAAATTGAAATCAGTACAATGACATTTGTCACACGGGCATTATCCTGCCATGTGGCACTAACATTGCCACGTGTCACAACAAGGACTTGACAAGTCCTTGTTGTGACACGTGGCAAAAAAAATTGCAAAGAAAAATTAAAAAAAAATTGAAAAAATTAAAAAAATTTAAATAAAATTAAAAAAAACCAGAGAGTGCCACATGGCATGCCGTTATTTTTTTTAAAGGGACCTGATTGAGGCACTTTTTCAAAAGTGGGGACGCAATTGACACTATTTTTCCTGCGGGTACCAAATTGACACACTCCTACCAAAATGGATATCATTCAAGTAATTAAACCTAAAAGTTATAATACATCACTTGATGAAAATGACGCAAAGAACAAATAATAAACATAATAATAAAATTTTAACATAGATCTTATATCTTTTGAACTCCAATATATGTTGGATGGTGATAAAAAAAAATTCATAGCAATTACATTAAATTTTTATATTGTAGTAAATAAAAATTATTTATACAATTATAGTGAAAATATTAAAGTATGATTATAATAAGTTAGAAAAGAAAAAATAATTAGATAAAATATATCGAAATAGTATTCTACATTATGAAAATAAATAAAAAATAAAAATATTAAAAAAGTAACAAATGCGTGTCTTATAAACAATTTGGAGACTATTGAAAGGAATCGTACAAAAGAAAACAAATGTATAATTAAGGGTATAATAAGATGAAAAATATCTTAGAGATCTAAGAAAACTTTTCAAATATCAACATATATACTCAATGGTTGGAAAATAACAAAAATTGTTTTAGCGAAACAAAAGAGTTCTTCAAATGAAACAAAAACTAATAATAATAAGTAATTTTTTTATATTACCTAGTAAATTAAAGGTTTATGTTATTAAACACTTAAATTGATAGTATTAAACATTCTCATGTTAAAGGAAAATATACAATAAATAAAAATATTAAAAAATAATAGAAATATTCAAATGTTAGAAATAATTTTTTTTAATTGACATACATAATTTTAACATAATTACATAAAGGTTATGATAAGATAAAAAATATATTGGAGATGCGAATGAGTTTCATAACATACCAAATAATTAAAAGAAATAAAAAGTAGAAAGTATTAAAAGAAATAATCAGCATATTCATGCACATGTTCCACTGTTTTCTCTTCAAACGTCCTCCCATTGTTGGCAAGCCTTTCAAACATGACACTGCATGAAAATATGAGTTAAGGCATGTTAATAGGTTTAATGCTCAGATAAGAACTCCAAAGTATTGAAGGCTATAAAGGTGGGAGTGGCTGAAACTCAACCTTTGCAAGGTTCGAATGACAGAATCCCCAATTTCCCCAACGTTTAAAAATCCTAATCCTAATTTAACTTAACTATGATTTTTTTTTAAAAAATTCCCCTTCCATCACTGTGCTCTGTTCCTCGTCACAGTTCCACCACTGGTCAACCTTGCCATGTCATTGTTCAGTTAACACCTCTAGTGCAACTTAATCGAAAGGACACATTTAAGACATTTTAACAAAAAAATGGACCAAATTGAGACTTTTAGAAATAAGGGTACCAAATTGAGATTTTGCCTCCAAAATGGGGACCAAGATATGATTAAACCTTTAGGATTCTATAGTTTCAATATTTTTTTTTTACATGTGATCCCCAATTAAATCTGAAGAAATAAAAAAAAAAACATTACAATCCAAAATTGCTATTTTGTAACACAAAAAATGCGTTCTTCCCAATCACATAAATGTTTTATCTATGTTCTGATTAGTAAATAAGGAAATACTATCCTGTTGTATATTGTTTTGGGTAATTTCCACCAAAAAATAAAATTAAAATTAAAAAAAGCATAAAAACACTACAAGAAAAGAAAAGAAAAAGGCTTCACAACAAAATGATCTCAAAAGGTGAAAATTTGTGTCTTTATGCATTCGATATACATAAGAAATGACATCCTTATACCAGGATGGCTAATCTAGTGGAATGATACTTGTCTTACAAAAGCGACGGTGAAACCCACTCTTTATCCCTCACATTCACATTTTATTTTTAGAAAATTAGTAGTAGTAGCAAGGATTAAGCCCTTGCTAAAGTTTTATTTAAATAAATAAATAAATATTAGTAGAAGTGAGGGAAAAAGCCCTTTCTTAATTTCTATTTTTTAAAAGAAAAATTTATTGTTGTTTTTTTGGTGTGCTAAGCCCACACTACGTATATCATTTATAATAATACTACAATCCTTTACATCGATTTAGTGCTCACATATATTTTATTTTTTAAAATAACATTTCTACTAATTGAGTTATTTTTTAAAATAAAATTTCTACTAGTTGAGTTAGTGATAATGTTAATTTTTACCATTATCCAAGCTATATTTCATTAGCAAAATCATCTCTTCCAAAGCATTTAACCTACTTAATCCTTAATTTTACCTTACTTTTGTAAATAAATACATTTTGGGTTACATTTATCTAAATATACCACTAATCCCCATTTTTTGTGTCCTTTTTATAGATGGGAAGCTTTGTCTAAAAATCCAGATTAATGAGTGACCCGGAATAGCATGGAGAAGAAGAAAAATGTCAACAGGAAGTGCCTGGCGACACGAACCAAGCGCCAGGCGGAACAGACCGCCACTCAAGCGCCAACCAAGCGCCAGCCAGGTGCCCCTGTTACGAATCGCCTGGCGGTAACTGGACACCGTCGGGCGGTAGCTGCCAGTTTTGCCCCCTGTTTGCTCGATACCGCCTGGTGGTGAGACCCTTCCGCCAGGCGCCAATGTTCGCTGATGTGGCAAGTTGGCTCCTTTTCTTCTGTTTTCGGGAGGGGAAAAAGATCTGGGACATTTTGGAGCTCGAGCAACGCGATTTGGAGAGCTTGGAGGAGTGTTAGGGCTTGTGGGAACAACTCCATCTTCCTCTTTGTATCTCTTTTTCTTCCATTTTCCATTTTGTAAGCTTGAGTTCTCCATGACAATGGAGAGCTAAACCCATTTTTGTTGGGGTTAGATGTAGCCACTGAACTCTTATGTATTTTCGAATGGTTTGAATATATATATGCTTCTTCCATTGATTTCTAGTATCTTTGTTT
>Ga0209589_1011188_pt1 | contig 12750 bp, 4 predicted proteins | sample CowpeawhiteBW_FD_187525 | JGI IMG/M metagenome (GOLD analysis project Ga0209589, IMG submission 187525) | Root nodule microbial communities of legume samples collected from California USA - Cow pea white BW (SPAdes) (version 2) | ecosystem: Host-associated > Plants > Roots > Nodule | place: USA...
ATATTTTTTAGATTATTTAATAAATTATAAATAGTTTAGTAATTTAAGCGGGGACGGGTATTTGGGCGGGTATATATATATCCCCATCCCCATCCCCAGTTGAAAATTTCGGGTATTACCCATACCTATACCCATACCCAGTCAAAGCGGGGATTCCCCGTCAAAACGGGGACGGGTTCGGGTGATACCCACGGGCACGGGTTTATTTGCCATCTCTAGTTATGTACGAGGACGACTTCACTTTTCACATAATAGAAACTGGCCTTTTATAGCATATTTTACTTTTTGAAAAAAAAAAGGAATCCGACTGGAGGACTTGACCGTATTTTGCAAAAAAAAAATTTAAACGAACCTATTTTTACAAATTTGAGTTAAAATCGATCTCGAAAAACAAAAAAGTCTCTCAATCAATTATCTATATTGGTCCAACATTGTCAAAACATGAGACAACTGCAACATATTTTGGAAGATTGCATGTGTTGGTTAATTCTATGAGTTTGTGATGAACTTGTGGAAGATTGCAAAGTTATGGAGAAAATAGAACCTTGACACCCCAGTTTGACCATATTGCGATTACAATCGAAGAATCCAAAGATCTTGAGACAATATCTGTTGAAGAATTGCCAAACTTCTTAGTGCCATTTGGTGATGAGGCACATTTGGTGCAAGATGAAGACGGTTCTAATTCAGATTGCGTGTTATTGGTGGTAACTACAAATAGTGGAAAGATGATTCTTCCTTGTACCTTAATACAAGGTGTTGGTGATCCAAGTGTCAAAAGTAGTGTAAAATTTGCAGATAATAGCATTATTATGGAAGACAAAGTGTTAATCACTCAAAAGGATGGAAAGAAGCATATATGAATTATGTGTTGTATGTTTCTACAATGAAGAAACATTTGCTTAGCATGCAGGGGGCGGTACCTGCATTGCATGTGATAGACTCCCCAAAATTTTTAAATTTAAATATATATATATATATATATATATATATATATATATTTTAAAATTATATTTATATATTTATATATTATTTAAATTAAGCTATATATATTCTTTATATATTTTTACCATTTAAAAAATAAAATAATTAAAATAGAAAACAATTAGATGGATGTTGCTTAATAAGAGTAGGATTCTATCTCTAGTCATTACAGCAAGTCATCAAGAAAGTGAGAGTGAAAAGATAAAACAAATACAGATTGGGAAAGAGAGACAAGAATAATGCATTATCAAAAAATCTCTCATGAGACAAAGTTAATATCTATGTTAGATTTATTATTCTCTTCTTATCGATGTTTCTCCCTAATTAAGTTCTCCACAAATTAGTATGAATCCTATGTATAATTTTAGGAATTCTTTGTGTGAAATTGGCATGAACCCTAATTACATTTTTCCAAATTAGTATAATTCTAAATTATAAAATTTAGGAGAATTAAGGGATTTTATGTTTTCTACCACATATGGTAAACTTTTATGGATGTATTTTGAACTGCATTACAAATCCTGCTGCACATAATAAATTAGTTGAATAACCTTGAATTGGAATAGAAATTGAAATATCTCTTTTGCATGAATTCAATGAATTAAAAATATTATGGTTTAAATAGAAGAAACAAAAAACTTTTTTTTAATTACAAAAAAATTTAAATATAAAAAATTTAATTTGACATCCCTTAATTTTTTGACAAGTTCTACCACAGTTAACATGGACAATTAACTACAAAAAATCATGTATATAATAACATTTTTAAAATGATGTTTCTATAAAAATATTTTTTTTTTCAATATAATACGACATTTTTATAACAGTCATACTTTGTATACAAAATATAACTATTTTAACTATCATATTACTAATTGTATTATTGAAACATATGACATTTAAAAATGTTATTTTTTTAAATAAATAATTTATTCTCCACTATAAATTACATTCCTCCCCTTTTCCAAATCACTTTATTCCTTGCACATTTACTTCCAACTTCACTGGTTCACTTCACTTCCAAACCCTCGAAACTATCTTTTCCCATTCACTTCGACACTCTTGAAACAACACTCTGGACACTTCTCACATTGCCTTCGAACTTCAGCACGTTCACTCCAAAATTTTAACTTTGAAACAACACACATAGCCTTCGAAATTTAGGCAATTTCCAATTCCTATCATTCCCTAGCCGATTCCTTGTGCAGGAACCTAGTCGCGTGTTGGGCCAATGACATATGAGCCAAACCATAGAAGACACTGACACCACTCTCAACCTAAAACCTTAAGGTAATGGGTTTATGGGTCTTTATTCTTATATAGTGCTCCACTTTCTCATTTCTAGCCAATGTGTGACTTATAATCACACTTGGATTCTTAACAATCTCCCCCTCAAGGGTGAGTCCCTTCAACCACATTGATACTTCCCCTCTAGCGGAAGCATCCCAACCACGAGTACTCCTTTTCTGTACCGCCGTTCTTATTAACGGGACACACTTACCTAAAACCCTTGTCAGGAAGACTTTCGATACAAGGACCATACTGCACTCGTCTGAGCCGGTTTTAATCATCGGCTCTGATACCACTTGTTAGGTTTATAGAGAGGGGTATCACTGGAGAGATACAACACCAATGAGATCTGAGCCAAACCATATAAGGCACTGACACCACTCTCAACCTAAAACCTTAAGGCAATGGGTTTATGGGTCTTTATTCTTATATAGTGCTCCACTTTCTCATTTCTAGCTAATGTGGGACTTAGAATCACACTTGGATTCCTAACACGTTATTTGTTATTATTATCTGTTCTTCATTTATTCAAGGTAAGTTCTTTACTTGTTCATTCAATGTAATGTCAACCCAGTCGCGTGTTAGAGTTTTGAAATTCAAAAAATTTTGTTTTGTTTTTTAGTTTTCGTTATGTACCTGTACTTTATGTGAAAAAGGCCAATGTTTTTGTTCAATATATTCAATATTGAATTATAAATGGTGCTTATATAACCACTAAAATTCTTTTTGAGGTAAGAAAAATTAGGAGTAGCAAGATATCATTCCAACTAATTTTGGTTCATCAAAAGTAGGTCGAGTCGAACTGGTCCGCTCCTAAAAAACGGATTGAACAATTCAACCCATCCCATCTTAGGGAAGGTTGGCGAGAGGCGGGCTAGCCTGCCACTTTTGTTTTTCAATTTTTTTGTAATTTTTTTTAACATTTTTAAAATTTTGTTTATAAATTATATATATATATATATATATATATAATATCATAAAATTATTTATTGTTAATTATTTTTTATTTTTAAACATAAAAAATTTAAAATAAAAAGGTTGGCGGGCCAGGACAGGTTGGTCCGTCTTTGGCCCGTCAGCTGGACGGACTAGGCGAGTCAGGTCATAACAAGTTGATGGGTTGAAAATTTTAATCCGACTTGTCTTTTTTATAGCAAACTGGTAGGCTTACCTGACGAGTCTGATCCATTTTGACATCCCTACAAAAAATAAGAGATACTTAAGAAAAGTTGTCACGTAGTGAAGAAACAATTGGTACATTAGAGGATCCAGGAAATTCTAAACTTTACACATTTTGGAGTTGATTCTCATAACATAGTACTTTCATATTAATCTACGTCTCTTGATTACTATTTTTTTTGGAGATTGGCTAACAATCAATATCAATATCATTGTTAGTTCTATCTACTATGGATTTTGATTTTTTATTTTATCTTTTCTAAGAAAAAAAACATATTATACTTGGTGTCAATGAGATTTTAGTAGTTATTGATAAATATATTATATATCTCCTGTTTTTATTTATATTGATAGAGATATCATATATTTGATTCTCTTTTATTATTATCAAATATTCTATTTTATTTTGTTTTTAACTTTTTCCTCTATATGATGGGACATTGTACTTTATATATTGAACAAAAGATTCTAATAAATCCTAAAGAAAACTCTCTTGAGTTGGTTTTTACCCAAACTTTCCTTGTGCATTTTTTGTACGCATCCTTTCTTCTTTCTCTCATGGCTTATAAATTTCTAACATGGTATTAGATTTAAATCACCTTCCACATTTTTTTTCCTTTGTTGTTGGTTTCCTGCCATGGCCAATACTCATGGTAAAAATTTTGCGGTGGTTTCTCTAGCAATCGTGGACGAGGCCGCTTTCCTCGGTCTAGTGGCCACAATCCTAGATATTGTGACCATTGTCACCGAACCAATCATACCTCTGATTCTTGTTGGATTAAGCACTATGTGCCCCAAGGCTCTAACCTACACACTAAAGTCCAACCTTCTCCTTCGAAGCCCTCTGCTCATGCTAGCATGGTTGACATCGTCTCCTCTACTACCAATCTTCGTGCCGGGAAGGATGACAAAGCTGAAGCTCAGTTTGGTTTTTCTAGAGAGCAGTATGAAGCTCTTCTCGCCTTGATTCAGTAGTCTCCCAATGATTCTTCTTCCACAGCTACTGTTGTTCATCAATGTACTACCAAACCCAAAGGTTTTGTTTTTCCCTCTTCTTCTTGAATTTTAGATAGTGGTGCTACTGACCATATTTGTCCTTTTAAATCTCTATTTCAAAATCTCAAACCTATTTCTCCTATTTTTATACAATTACCCAACCAAAACTTTGTCATTGCTAAATTCTCGGGTACCATTGTCTTGGGCAATCTTATCCTTTACAACACTCTTTTTGTCCCTGAATTTTCTGTCAACTAATCTCTATTCCAAAATTGCTTAATTCTACTAATTGTCTTATGGTTTTCTCCCAAAATACTTGTCTTATTGTGCAGACAGATACCTTCCAGACAATTGGAACAACTAGGAAACATCAAGGCCTGTTTTATCTCTTAGATAGTTCTCAAGACAGACGTAACTTGAGTATATCTAACACAAATATTTCTTTACCACATTCTACTCTCATTAATAATGCTTGTCCTTGTAACTTGTGGCATATGAAACTTGGTCATCCATCTGATAAAATTTTACAGCTTCTTGTTTCTGATCATTCTGATATTTGTTCTCCTTCTATTATTGCTTGTGATGCTTGTGCTTTTGCGAAACAAAAACGTCTGAAATATTCTTCTAGCACGAGTAAATTTCTTCAATATTTTGAACTTATCCATGTTGATATTTGGGGCCCGATTTCCGTCTGTTCCATTGATGGATACAAGTATTTTTTTACTATAGTTGATGATTATAGCAGATTTACTTAGATTCTTTTTCTTAAAAATAAAAAAGAAGTCAGATCTCTTCTTCAAGAATTTATTATTTTGACAGAAAATCAGTTTTCTTGCAAGCTTAAGAAAATATGTTCCGATAATGGCAAAGAGTTTCTTCTTAATGATTTTTATAATAGCAAATGTATTTTTCATGACACTTCTTGTGTTGCAACTCCTCAACAAAACAGGATTGTTGAGAGGAAACATCAACATCTTCTTAATGTGTGTCATGCTATTCTTTTTCAAGCAAAAATACCCAACATTTTTTGGTCCCATTCCCTTAAATTGCCTGTTCATCTAATTAATAGGTTACCCACTCCTTTTCTCAATAATCAATCTCCTTATATATTAAACAAAAGGTTCTAATAAATCCTGAAGAAAACTCTCTTGAGTTGGTTTTTACCCAAACTTTCCTTGTGCAATTTTTGTACACATCCTTTCTTCTTTCTATCATGACTTATACATTTCTAACGGTTATACCAAAACCACCATAATCTAGCCACCATGACAAGACTTTTAAAGTAATTAGGCAGTGTTTGCCACCATAATCTAGCCACTCAAGCTTGTATCGCTTTTTCCATTTTGTTTCCCACTGCGTTCCTTTAGCTCCTTGAGTCTAGTTCATCAACCCAAATGAGAAAATTTTGTTCGGGGCACAATGTTAAATTTTTTGTTTACATGCTTTATTCACCCTTTTGACTGTTAACATTTTCTTCTGTTGTCTGGTACACAAGAAATGGAGAACTTCTTGACACCATTGCTAGAGGTGAATGACGTCAGTGAAGTTAGCGTAGGCAAATTGTCAAATTGGCATGAGAGATTAATGTGAGTGCCACCAAGGATTAGTAACGGAAGCTTCAAGGGAGTTATGTTATGGTTGACATGTTTAAAGAGAACAACGTGTCCTTAGAAGAGAAACATGTTCATATGTGCTCTAGGGGAAAATAAATTTTAGAAAATAGAAAAATGTCCTTAGAAGAGAAAAATGTTCATATGGCGAACACTGCTGGCACAGTTGCACTGCTTGCAATTACAGTTTTGGGAGGATTTGTGATTTCCAGAGGTAAGAAAATGGTAGTGTAACCTCAAAGTTGGCCAATCTAACGAACCTTTCTTATTATAAAACATTATCTTTGGCATCAGAGGATGTGCACAAATGGTTTTTGTGGGGTTACTAGTCCTCACCAATGATGTATGGACATAATGCTATAGCTGGATAATAATAACCAATGATACACCTTCCTACAAAAGGGTTTTAGAAAAGAAGCAAGTACTCATTGAATTGGGAAAGTGAGTTAAAGACTCACATTCCATGCATCCTGGAAGATAAAACTCAAGTTCCAAGTGCACCACAAAAGAAAAATATTTGCTTCTGTTACTTAACTTAATAAGCTACATGTGCAGATTTTTGATACCCTGTCAATGCCCACTCCACTTTTTTACAAAATAGCCAACAATGAATTTAATTGCAAACATAAAATATGAAATGCACTAAACCAAAGTTGAATCCATGACTTTTTTTTTATAAGTATCATTTCTACAACACCAATTAGTTATAATCTTAACTTAATAATATAATAATAATCTTAACACATTAACCTTATTCCATAATTTTAGAAAAATTATAAACTAATTAGTGTATTAGGTAAAAATTGAACTCATAAGCTTCATTACCCACTAACTCTAACCAACTAAGTTATCTCATCTTCTTATCATATTAATAATATAATAATTAAATATATTTTATTAAATAAAAATATTTCCTAGATCTTGCACTTCGGTTGCAAAACGTATCCTTAGAGCCTATTTTATTTTACTAAGATCGAATATACTTTGGTTCTCCAACCGTAGTATACTATAAAAGAATAACCGAAGCTAAAGCTCTTTGTTTCACTAGTGTAAAGATGCTAAAATTTAGTAAAAATAATTAAATGTGAGACTTAAAAATTATTTAATTCATAGAAATTAATAATATACCATATGAACATAATTACACAATGAAAAAAAAATGTGCAATAATATTGTTCTATATATCCACAAAATTCACTTATGTCTCCAAGACTTGTAGATGTGAGTGAATTTTGTGGATATGGAACAAGCCAAACAATTATAAAAGAGAAGGAAAAAATGTGTAACAAAAGAAAAAAAATATTACAAAATTAATTTATATATGAAGGATCTATTTGTCACCTCTAATTTAAACTCTAAACTTGTTAAAATATTAGAGATTTTATATTTTCTAAAAACAAAAACTAATTTACAATACATAAATTAGTGTAGATTTCACTTTATTTAATTTTATAAAATTAAATTAGACTTAAAATTTACTTTTTAAATTAATAATATAATTTCTTTTAAAGATGTTGTTTGTCATCATTGTCAGTACAAGAAAATCGCATACTACAATGGTTATTATCCATTGATGATAGCATTTATCTGTCGATAAATCATGATTATCGATGAACAAAAATTTGTCACTAAAGCTTACCAACAGATACAGACATTAGTCAGTAATTATCGACTGCCTCAAACTTGTCAGTAATTACCAACAATTTCAAATCCCTCAATAAAATGTGCAACATGGTCTCTTTCTAGCACCTCTCTTCCTATTCTATTTTTTTTTTCGGTAAGTATCACCAACCTTGTTGTGTCACCACCATTAGTCTAGGTCATTTTCATCAGGCCACCACCATTAGCGTGATTGTCAATCTTAACGAGCATCATCGACGCACCCCTCTATGTTACCCACCACCCTTCGCGTTAGCCACCAACTTGCCTAACCACCTCCATATCCTCCTTTTCCTTCCTTTCCTCCTCCTCATTTTCCTCCACCTCTTCTTCTTCTTTCTTCTCTTCCTTCTTCCCACCAACTCCCGTTAATATAATAACACCCTCCAACAAATTGGGCGGGAAATTTGTCGCCTAAAGTTTCATTGGATTTACTAATAGAAATATCCATCAATAACTATGATGATAAGTTATTGATAGACTGAAATTGTCGATAATTGTGATGGTAAAATTACCCACAAAAATTTTATGATGAATTTTATAGACTCATTTCTTTTACACAGAAGTATCTATCAGTAAATTTAGATATAAAATTCGTCAATAACATGCATTGATAACAACCATTGATAAATTAGATTTTGCTAACGAACTACAATTTATCCATAATATTCCATTGAATAAAAAATTTTGATATTGAAAATAAACAAAATTTTTGGAAATTCTTGGCGTGTTGCGATGCATTGTTATTGATGTAAATACATTGTTAAGATTATAATATGTTAACCTTGATCTAAATTGCAAACATGAAATACATGAAGACTCTTGACTACTAGAAAATGTAGCAAAGCAAAGAGTTGCACAGCGATACAATACATGAGTAAAAGAACGAGCTTAAGCTCAAAGATATAAGCTTGAAGTTAGCCCCATATTCCATAATACCACTCCATCAAGGACTTTGCAACTCCTAGTATTAAACAAAGACAACAAGCAATAACTTTGAGTGGAGATAGCAACATCACATAGGGAGGAAGGGAAGAGATCGATCTAGATCTTCAGTCATAAATTAAAAAGACTAAACCTGAGTACCAAAAGCCAAGACTCAAAGTTTAAATCAGAAAGCATGATTATGATTATGTTGGCCATGAAAGCAAATTGTTTCTCAAACGAAAAATAAAATTTGATAACGATTAGATAGATGATGGAAAATTATACTCTGTATGTCTAAATATCCGTATATGCAATATCCGAGCTTAATGTCTGAATATGCGACTGCTCGGTAAATCCAAGCCAAGTATCTGTATATGCAACTACTTGGTAAATCTGAGCCCAATGTCCAAATATGTGACTACTTGGTAAATCTGAGCATGAGCATCAAAATATGTGACTACTCGTTAAATTCGAGGATAAAAGTCAAAATATGTGACTACTTGGTAAATATGAACATGATCGTCAAAATGTGTGATTACCCAGTAAATTTGAGTATGAAGTCAAAATATCTGACTAATCAGTAAATTCGAGCATACGTGTCCAACCACGTACATACTTGGAAAATACTCTACTTGGAAAATGCTCTAAGTACCTTATGAGTGTCCTAGCATGATCTTATAAGTGTCCGATTAGGGACTTACTCAGGAAAATCTGAGTATAAATTAAGTGTCCAAAAGCATGACAATATAAGTGCCCGAGTACAACTTGAATATGAGCTATAAGCAACATACAACTTGTCCAAGAGACAAAAGTATCTTATAAAACCGAGTATAGAGAGCTAAAAACAATATATAAACTTGTTCCTTTAATAGCTTGGTCCACCTGCAAAAATTAACAACTTTTGAACTCGAGGGGCATATGTACATACTCGACCCAAAATATATTATTATTGTTAGGCCCAAAATTTCCCACTAAGCAAGTGATCCAAGAGAAAGATATTTATGAAATATTAACAACCCTACAATCAGGGAAAGATGATATTATAATATAAACAAAACTCAAGTTATCATAAACTAAATCAAGTTATTATATCTATTAACTTGTTATATCATTAGCTTATCTTATTTTGTTATTATTCTCTGCTTAATAACATGCTCACAAAAGCCTATAAATACATGATAGTATAAGCAATACTTAAATCCACTACTCATTCTATTTTCAAATAGAACCATGAAAAACGTTGATCGTATGTTTTGGCAACTCTGACCTTTGTTGACTATTTTGCTCATAACTTTCTCCACAAAACTCCAAATGTGTTGCTTCTTTTTTGGTTGGATACTTGACTCAAATGGCTTTCCTTTGGCTATAAAAATATATTTTTTGGACCTCTGGGCCAGATGTAGTTTGATTTTGAAAATGGTAGACGTTTACTACCAGCATTTTTGTGTATAAGGGAGGTTGATTTTGAACATTCTAAGATAGCTACAACAAGACAATGTTAAGAAAATACAAAGGCAAACACAAAAACCTAAGCTCTGAATACCAAATGATGGAAGAGCTCCTTCCAAGCTATATGACTCAAGCCAAGATGGAAACCTTGAAGGAAGATGGTGGTTCGGAAGCTATGGAAAAGGGTGGTGGGTGTCTCAGTTTTTTGGTGTTTGGGATGGAGAGATGGTGGCTCCTTCTCCAAGCTATATGAATCAAGCAAGGGGAGAGGCTATGGTGGTGTTTAGTGTATTCTCAAGAGAGGTTAGGCCAACTCAAGAGGAGAGTGGCTAGAGGAGACCACAATGGATGTTGTAGCCTTTTGGTGACGTAAATGAGTAGTATGACACAATTTTGGCAACATAACTTTACTCAATTCATATGTGAAAATACATGGAGAGAGACACATCTATTTATAAAGTAAGATGTCTCCAAAGTAGACCAAAAACCTTAAACATGCTACCTTGCACCAAACCTTAAAATTTCCATCTAGGTGAAGAAGAGCATGGTGTATGGCACTCTAACTTTTAGAAAAACTCTTTACTCCTAGAGTGTCATGTGGAAAGCCACTTTAGCAAAAAGTTCTCCACTAGGAAAGTGACATATGGCCAATACCTTTGTAAGAAAAATCTCTACTAAGAGCTAGCCATGTGGCCATTATGTCTCACCACCAAGTTAGGGTTACAACATTGATCACCTAAGATTAACTTAAGCTAGGCGCAAACATTGCCCTACAACTTAAGCAATATTGTTCATAAACCCTATACTATTTAGCCCTTAATATAATGCCTAAAAGAAATCCTACATAACATGACCCTTAATATAAGGTCTAAATATTCCTAATCTACTAGAGATACTCCAAAATGGCCTAATAAATAAATTATTTCTTCACCTTACATAGATGACTCCAATTTTCTAAAAAGTGCTTGGTCATGGCTAGGGGGTATGCCATCAAAATCATCAAAATTAGACACATCAAAGCGAGTCAAGCCCATAAGGCCGGCCCATCGGGGCGAGCCGGGTTGCAGTTTAAAACCCATCAACCCGCCTAACCCACCAAACCTTTTTGTTTTAAAAAAGTAACGTTCAAAAATAAAAAAAAATAAAAAAAATTATATTATATAAACAAATTTATATATATAAAAGTTTTTTTAAAAAAGTTAATAGAAAATTATAAAAAAAAGTGGCGAGCTCGTCGAACCGCTGGCCCACCCTGAGACGGGACAGGTTGTAGTGTCTAACCTGTTTTGCTACCCCTAATCAAAATTCAAATAAGAACAATAGATGTAAACAAAAATTAAGTATCCGATGACCGGTTTGTGAATATAAAATATGAGAAAATCTAATTAAGTTAAAATTGACAAAATATTTAGTTAAGTGATTTATTTAGATAAAGGTATAATTTTTTTTTAACAATTATATTAAAAATGTTTTATATCTTTGATACAATTAATGATATTATTTTATTTTTATATTAAGATATTGTAAAACATATACTTAATTTGTATTAAATATCTTTTTATGCACCTTCATCTTCGTGTGTGTGGATATATGAGCCGGATTATAAAAATTTCATTCACCTTCCCTAATATTGTATTATATTATATTTTCATTAGAATTCAGTATTAGCCTTAATTTTATTTTGGATAAACAGAGGATTGTTGTAAGGATTCATATATTTTGTTTATGCAGTATAATAAGAATAAAAAGTTTTAGTACAATAACTTTAATTTTATTGATTTTGTTGGAATTCGGTTAATGGTTGAAAAATTGAATACAGGTTTGGTCCCAATATATGTTTATTTATTAAAAAATAATTAATTTTAATACGTAATTAAGATGAAAAAATTAGGTTAAATTACCATTTTGGTCCTTGTATTTAACGGTATTAAAGTCAACATTATGTGTCAATTTGTAGTAATTCTTTTAAAATTTTTTTAATTTTTTTTGTACATTTTATTTCACAGTTGTGCCACGTGTTAAAACAATTTAATTTGGTCCTTATATTTGTTTTTAATTTCAATTTAGTCTTAATTTTTGTAAAAATAAAACAATATTATCTCTTTTTAGATTGAGACACAATTTACTTTTTATATAAATCTTATGGTGATATTATTATTAAAATTAACATTTTTATTAAGTATTTATAGAAATAGTTTTAAATTAACTTTAAATTCTATACGAAACTTTAAACTTTAGTTTTGTTTTAAACTTGAAATTTAGTTTCTAAACTTCTGTGTGATAAGTTATTTGATTTTTAATCTTCACTAAGTTTGTATAATATGGTATACTTGATGTCTTTATATATGACTTTGTTTAATAATAAAACTAAAAAAAAAAGTTTGTTTAAAATATTTCTACAAATATTTAATAAAAATGTCAATTTTAATAAGAATATCATCCTAAGATTTATACAAAAAGTAAATTGAGTCTCAATTTAACGAGGGATAGTAGTGCTTCATTTTTCCAAAAAATTGGACTAAATTGAAACTAAAAACAAATATAGAAACCAAATTGAATAATTTTGACACGTGGCACAACGGTGAAGTGACATGTGTAAGAATATATATATATATATATATATATATATATATATATATATATATATATATAAAAA
>Ga0209589_1011189_pt1 | contig 12746 bp, 7 predicted proteins | sample CowpeawhiteBW_FD_187525 | JGI IMG/M metagenome (GOLD analysis project Ga0209589, IMG submission 187525) | Root nodule microbial communities of legume samples collected from California USA - Cow pea white BW (SPAdes) (version 2) | ecosystem: Host-associated > Plants > Roots > Nodule | place: USA...
ATTATGAATACAAAAGAAAAGTTATGTATTATATATTTTTCCATAACCATTTTTTAAATATAACTTGATTATTATAGATTTTATTTTTTAGTAATTAAGTCTCTTACTTTTTTGTTAGATTTTGATAAATTATCTTTTAGTCTTAAAAACAATACAAATTTATTTTTGTTATATACTTTTGTTACATTAATAACATTAATTAAATATATTTTATCCCTTGAGCAAGAGGAAGAAAGTTTGGATGTAGTGAAAATGGATTTTTGAGGAGAAGGGTGGAGATGGTGATGTGTGTTGCAAGGATTATTGTTTTAGGTAAGTTGCATGAATAGGGAATGGGAGGGTCTGCCAAGAGTTTCATTTTTCTTTCCCATACTCAATAATGGTTGCTTTTAAGGCTGTAAAATTCAAACAATACCCAGACAATACCATCAGACACATATATACATGCTCTCTCCTCTCTTCCTTCCCATGGCTTACCCCATTACCACCCTACCCTACCCTAACAACACACGCTCCCCTCTTTTCCAATTACATTTTTCAATATTCAAACAAATCTTATTATCATCTTAACAATTCAAAACACTTCTAATTCAAAAACATAGATTATGGAGCAGTGTGTAAGAGGGTCAGGAATAATGTAAGGGGGAATCTGCCAAGTTTTGCGCAAAAACTGAATCTTGTTCTAAAGATGACCTCATGTGCACATTCAAAATTGATAAAAAAAAATGAAATAATACAGGATATTATTTATTTAATGTTCACATTTATTAATAATATAATTTAAAAACTAAAATGCAAACGAGTGTAACGGATAAGATGTTCCTTTCAAAATGCAAAACAACATCGTTTTGAGTTGAGACATCACTGCATTATTATCATGTTCTCTCTCACGTGCCCTCTCCAATGGTTTCAAATTTTCACAAGTTAGTTAACTCGGTTACCATTTTAAAACTTCGTTTCACTTCTGAAATGTTTCTCCCATATGTGAGCATGCATTGAAAAACTCGAAAACAGAGCATATGCATTGATTTGAGCGTTGAGTATATGAAATTGTTCATAAGATTTGGAAACAGAAAAAAAAATGCATATTATAAGTATTTATCTGTATCCTGTAATTTGATTTAGAAGGTAAAAAAAGTGTTGAAAGTTTCACATCGACTAAAGATAAGATCAATTAACAATATATAAGTGAGTGTAAATTTCACCGTACAAATCAGTTTTATAGAATTAAATTAGATTTAAAACACACTTCTAATATAATATCACTTCTAATATAATATCAGAGTCAAATTATCGATCAAACTTCTAACTAGAAGAGAGAATTTGAATAATGAGTTTGTTAATTTGAAGGTCCATAATTATGCAGGATGTATTATTGGGACCACTTTTACACAAGACTTCACTTTCGAAAACGACAGCACATTTAATTACCCAGCCATGTGAGATGTGTGGGAAACTAGAGTCATATCAAAGATTGAGAATAGAAACATTTGAAATCAAGGCCTTGTGGTCCCTTTAATAACATAACATGATTAATTACCACCATGCCAACAAAAAATATAATGTAATAATTTTACTTACCCTGACATATACAACATTGGGTAATTTTCTTATACTAGTTTCACCTGTCGGACAAAATGCACACACTTTTCTGATAATTATGCTGCCACACGCTTCAAAACTTCATCGTCTTCATTTTTTGTTCCTACTGTTCTTCATTCAAACGTAAAAGCTTCTTACGACATCAATTATGTTTGTCTCTCTACATTGGATTTGGATTAATTTGAAAGCAACTATCATTTGATTTTCCATGCGTGTTTCACCCAAATCCCTTTACTATATTGTTAACGTACACATCATATATATACATATATAACTAATTAACAACTATTTTCATATATTCTCTTTTCAACATTAGTATTATTGGAAAATTTTCATAATCATAATACTCAACAAAAAAATAGTTAAATCTTAAACTTGTCCACATTGATAAATAAAATCCATATTTTTGACGTAAAATTTTAGGATTTATACAAACTTTGCTCTTAATATATTTTTTTTGAGTAAATTATACTAATTACTTTTGAAATTTCCTGCAATTAAAGTTTTCACCTTCTTTTTATCAATATGATATATTTTTATTCTTTGACAAACTATTATAAGTTTAGAAAGTAAGAAGAAATGTTGAAAATATTAAGTTCCGACAAATCTTTGGTATAGAAATATATGTAAACTTCACTTTACAAGTTGATTTAAGTTGATTTTAAGATTGAGTTAGACTTAAATTTCATTTTTTAAGATGATATCAAAATAATTTGAAACTTATCATAATGAGATTTATTGTTTGTTACCACCTTTATGAGATTACTATTGTACTCATCGATGTTTAATCTCATACTTTATATGTACATATCTCAACATAATGAGATGTATTGGAGTTTTTACCTATGACTAAACATAAAAAACAATTACTATATAAATGGTACAAACCTTATCTTACCGGTCAATTTTCTAAGATTGAATTGTATTTATTTTAAAAAGAAAAATTATATAATTTTACAAAATTAATATGATATTTTTACATAAAACAACAATAAATTTTAAATATAAGATGTTTCATAAACTAATCAATTTTCTTACAATAATATTTTCTTTTTTACGGTACAAGGATTTTATTGTCCAAATAAATGTATACTCGGTATTAGTGTAGGTTAACCTAATATTTTGAATAAGAAAAGTTATTAAAAAGACAGTACTAAAAAATTTATTGGTCATGTGTTTGGCTATGATAGAGAAAGAGTTAAATCACCTGAGGGGAGAGGGGAATCAGGTGGTCATTTTCTGACATGATTGCCCTGCCCAAATTAATAATAAGTCAAATCTTCAACACTGTTGTGCACCAAATATTTTCTCACCCATTAATTTCCTGCTTCATAATTCTCATTCATTTTTGGTTGTTGATTTCTTAACAAAACCATTTAATTTCTTGCATTTGTTATTTACTCCATTTTAGCAACCACTTCACCAAATGCTTTATTTCACAAATTATTTAACTGGACGCAAGCTAAAAAAAACAATATTTTCTAATTTGCATGCTGCTCCTTAGAGAATGAACTCAACAAAATCTTGTATTTATGAGGTAGACAAGACAATGCACATGCACCAAAACAAACTTCACAGTGATTTTTCATTATGAGGGATACAAAAATGGCTCCTCAACTTAACTAACTAGTGAAATCACTTACTTTTTTATTATTTCATTTAGAAAGGAAACCCTACTCTACCATCTACTACAAAATTCAAAAGTATGGTGCATTAAACACTCCAAATTAATTACCACTAGATATTTCTAATGTAACTTTGAAATATATTGATATATTAAAAATGTTTATAATATATTTTAGGGTTAAATATGTTTTTGTCTCTTAACTTTCAGTGAATTTTGAAATTAGTCCATTTCGAATATTTGAACCAATTTAGTCATTTATCTTTCAAAATATGTGGATTTAGTCCTTTTAATCAAATTTTGTTAGGTTTATTTGATGTTTCATATGCATTTTAGGATTATATTTGAGTTGTTTATACTGTTTGACACATTTTTGTTTTAATGTTAAATCAAATACTATCGTGAAACGTGCTTGAAATATTAAATAAATTTAACAAAATTTGATTAAAAAGACTAAATCTACGTATTTCAAAAGATGAATGACTAAATTAGTTCAAAATTTCAAAATATACTTATTTCAAAATTCACTACGAGATAAGGGACCAAAAACATATTTAACCGAATATTTTAAAATATGGACAGCATAGAATTTAAATTTCTCAACACTAACTAAATATTTACGACATGAAACATTTATGACCAAATTATTGAACTTGGGTTTTATTCAAAACCAAACATTGTTTTTAAAACGATTATTACTGTATTTTTTTTTTAGTTTGAATATTGTTGTTACTTAGTTGAAGACTGAACTCTTATTCCCACCATAATAATAATAATGAATGCAAATGAATTCAATACAATTAATATTGGTAGATGAAGTTTGAAGTCTCTTTCAGTCTTTCTAGTTTCTTTCAAATTACCTTCATCGATTTCAAATGGAAGGTTATCAAGAAAAGTCAACAGAAACCTATTTGCAAGTGTTGGACATTTATGATTGATAATTGATAGGGAATTGAACTGGTCAATAATTTCACGCGTGGGAGCAAGTTTTATGTAATTTTTCGAGGTAGTGTAAAAACAATTCTTCAAAACCCAAAAAAAAAAAGTACTAAATTATAAACTATTTAGATTTATTGATAATTTTAACTTTTAAAATTTCTATATTTTCAACGTATGCGTGAACGAATTTATTTACCTTTTATTAAAATTATTCAAACTAATTGTGGTCGTCTAGACCCGAAACCCGAACAAGCTTTAACTTACGTTTAATGTGTCTTTCATTTGTAATATGCTTAATTTTATAGACAAATCACACTTTTTTTTATCACTTTGTCTATTATTTATAAAGGGGATTAATTGGTATAACTTAAAAAAATGATTACAAATTTAAAAAGCTTTTAGGGAATCTAATTAAACCCATACATACCACTGGCACGTTTGATTTTATATTGTTGGGAAGTATGGGAGAATATCCACGAGAGTTATAATGGACTAATAAAATAAAGATTTAATTTTTTTTTTCTGTTTTTTATCAGAATTATTTTATGTGATTATTTTATTTTATTTTTTTATTATAGTCTTTTTTTCGTTAAAAAAAATCAATGTACTTTCTTTCATGTTGCATCATTTACAATGTGATAATGTAGCAATGACATGTAACAACCGCCTTGAATATTTATAATATCGCATGTCATTTATACTATTTTGTTGTAACTGGCTAAACAGTGTCATTATCAATTTAACAAAAAAAAAATCATATTAAATCCTTTCACCACAAATGAAAACTATATTATAGAACAAAAAAAAAATTGAACGACCGCATTGAATAATTTCAATAAAATTTAGGATAAAAATAACATGAAACCTAAAATAAATTAATCCAAAAAATTATCATTTTTACACACAGAATAACACTACACGATTTTTATATTTATCAATGAATTTTTATTGATAAAAAGAAATCTGTCGATAAACCCAAATTGATTGTGGACAGACAAATTTTAGAATTTAAACTATTGATGAATATTTTTGTCAATAAAATTTATTGATAAATTTGAATTTGTATTGTTGACAAATATTTTTACAGATAGTATGAGCAACAATTTATTATCAAGTATGATGATTTTTTTTTTTGTATATTAATAGAATGTGACGAGAAGAAAAAAAAAAGAATGAGAAAGAGGAAGAGGAAGACAAGAAGGACAAGAAAGGGGAGGAGGAGGCGTATCACCATTGGTGGCGAGAAAAAGGAGGAGGATTCGAAGGTCACATCAACAATGGAGGTGGAGGGGAAGGAGGAGGAGAGGATAGGAGGAAGAAGAAGAGGACGAAGAAGAGGAAGAAAAAAAGAGGAGGAATAGGTGGAAGAAAAAAAATGACCAAATCACAATATATACGGATAAATTTTATCGACAACCAAAATTTATTGGTAATTATCGATAGATATTTATCAACAAATTTGAGATTATTAGTAATTATTGACGAAATTAAGACTATCAGTAATTACTGACAAATATTTAATACATAATTCATATAACAATTTGAATGTATATGAAATATTATTAAACTTATACAAGAAAAGAAATGATTATTATTATCTCTTTGGCCCAAAATTTAAACCATGCATAGATATTTTTTAGTTTTCGAGCATCTAAATAGTCACTTAACTAATAGTACTCTAGAAGATCATCAAAAACAATTTTTCAAAACTATATTTGTTTACTCTAACTACTCCAACATGTTTGAAATGTCATTTTTTTACTTATATAGCACATAATTTCCTAACATGCCCATTATACCACAATTGGACTCTTCTAATCAAACATCAAGTTAAAAAAAGCAACTAATTCTCTTTAAACATTTAAAAGGAAAATATCAATACTAATGCACAATCTATATACTAAATATAGAATAAATTTAATTCCACTAATATAACCAAAAGTCACATTCTAAAACAATTACAACTTAAAATACATCAATTAAATCACATAACAAGATAAAATCTCAACACTTCTAAAAGTATTATATATGTTCCAAGCCAATAAAAACATAATTACAAACTCAAATCAATTCAAACACTTCAAAGTAAAATACTAACAATATTAACAAAAGATACTTCATGAATCATAATTAATCAAATTCAAGTACCTTTCTTTACCTTAATTCATACGTTCTTTAAGGAATTATTCCAGAAACTTAAAAAAAAAAAACTTGAGAATATCTAACTTACTCTCAAGACACTGTGGACCAAACATATTTTAGCATACATGTGCAACTCACATGACCAATGCAAGCAATGTCATTTTTTCTTCTATGTTGCAAGTGATTCTCTCTCTCATTGTCTACCCTATCACCATGCTTATCAATATATTCAATATCCTATCCTCCCAACTTTACCACATTCACAAAAATAATTATTGTTCTATCCTCTGTACTCTATTACATTACAAATATAATCTTCCTCTTGTTTTTATATAAAAGAATCTCAAATCGAAGAAAATACATACTATTTATATTGAAAATCAAATAAAAAAAACTAAAATTTACTCAATGCAACATATAACACAATTTTTCTGATATTTTGGTAATATAATATTCAAAATACAAACTTCCAAAAAGTAAAACAGTATAATTTGTTGTTTGTGTAGTACCTTCAAACTCAATACTAGTATGCTTGCCACCCAAATCAAAATATATTTAATAGAGTTAAGCAAAAAACTAAAAATTAAGGCAAAATATACCCACTACCTTGAATTTATCTAAAGCAAAAACTATGAAAAGATCACACAAGAGAGAAAGAGAAGCAAATAGAAGAGGAGAAAATAAGAGAATCGACGAATGAAAAATAGAAAAGTAAAGCGAAAATAAAAAAGTGTTGAAGCATAAAAGTAAGATCTGCTTTATATATGTTGTGTCTGTGATAAGAAACAGTATATAGTGTTAGTGTGCGTAATAATTTAAATAAAAGGTTTACAAGAAGAATATACGATGTTATTAGAAGACATGACAGGACATGATCCAATTTCAATTAAAGTTAGAGAAAAAAGTTGAAATCACATCAGAAAGTTGTGGGAATCACGTTGCGAAAGGAGGCACCTGGTGTAGGCATGTGTAGTGTACAGTACCTCTCTGTGCAACACGACCGTAGGATGATACGTATGTGGTTCTGTTCTGTAACTAACAATGAAAGAGAAGAGAGAATCAATATGCGTGGTCATGTCATACCCTCGTCTCTTCTCTCTCTCCATTCTTAATTCCTTAACCATTACACTTCCCAATAACAGAGCAGCCTCGCTTCTGCTCTTGGTCTGGTTTTCGTAATAGCTTGGAAGTGAGTGCTGTAAAGATAAAAAGGTACACAAAACAAACAAAAACTCTCTCTTTTTAAAACACACAACAAAAAAGAAAACATTTTTTTTAAAAAAAGTTAATTGAAATGTAAACAAAGCACACCCTCTTGTAAGTTTATAATACAGTTCCATGATTTTCAATTAAAGGTTCTTCTTTTATGAAGCAAGATAAAAAGAAGTACACGCTTTGTTTATGATAATAGAAAATGATCATTGCTACTATAATGAAACACAGATGAGAAAGAAAAAAAGATGGGCCATGTGAAAGATAAAAGTGAAAAATGAGTGGGAAATTAACAATACAATTATCTGAAAGTGAGTTGAATTTCTTATTGAACAGTCATAACTAACATTCAAAATGTGACATATATTTTAAAAAAACATGGTGTATATGAATGTGTATGTCTTGAGAGAAGAAGTTTTGGTCGATCGAGGGAGTTTTAAAATACATTTTTTCAAAAAAAGGGTGACGTCATGTTGAGTATGTTTATCATTCAAACAATTAAGAAGGTACATATTTTAATAATACATTTTATTTTGTTCCGAAATATTGAAAAGGTATAATTTATTATGGAGGTGGTGTTCTCAGCTCAGTGTACTTAATTCCTTACACTGTGACCGTTTTATGCTTCAAGGATCCGCTTTTCTCGCTTCTTCACTTGCAGATCCCACAAAGTTTTTGCTCTCTCTCTCTCTCTCTTTCTCTCTCTCTGAGGCCACTGCTTATTGTGTCATTTTCATTCTGATTTCATCACTTGTGTGACACCCCTTTTTCCACACCATCTTTCTTGTTTCTAAAGTTCAGCAAAGCCATAGGCTTACCAATTATGGGCAAGGAGGGTTATTTTGCTGGAAGATCATCAAAGAGAGGTGTAGTTGTTGGAGGAGGTGGTGGTGGTGGTGCTGCTGCTGCTGCTGATGCTGAAACACAAGCACCTTCTGGTTGCATGTGTGCTGTTTTTCAGTTCTTTGATTTCCATCCCTTTCACTTTCCCAACATAACCCAACAACAAAACTCTTTCAAACCACCCTCATGCACTTTAGAAGACCATGCCACAGTCTCCAAAGGTATTATTCTAGTTATTATTACTCATGTTTCAAACCACCCACCAACTACCTTTTTCTTTTCATTCTCATGTGGGTTTTGTGTAATTCAGGTGCTGAAGCACCTAGGAACAGCTTGGAATCAGAGGATGCTGATGGGCCTGTTTCATCTCTCTCATCAAAAGAAGAGGATTTTAAAATTCCTGTAAGTTTATCAGATTGTATGTGAGTTTTGTTTTTGTTTCTTTTATGAGTTTAGCTTCACACACACACACTCCTAGTTGGGTTTTTGTTTGTTTATTTGTAAAGTGAGTAATGATGGCACAGCACTATGGTGATTATTTTGATCACTTGTTTTGAAAACCCAGAAGAATATTATGCAAATTAAGACAAGTGGAGGCACAAGAACAGGTGGTGGAAATTTGAATGACTTGTCTGCAGAAATCACCAGCTCCCCAGGGACAAAGACACCAACTTTGGTTGCCAGGTTAATGGGTTTGGATCTTCTTCCACACTCACCCTCTTTTTCTTCTCCTTCTTCTTCTTCTTCATGTCTTTCTGCTCCAAACACACATGGCAATGCGCCACATCTACACCACCACCACCTGAGACACAAGCAACATGTCCAAACGAAGCACAGAAACAGCATTGACAGCAGTGAGATTGCAGCCACGAGATCTTTGCCTGAGACACCAAGAATCTCCTCAGCAAGAAGATCAGATGGTGATTATTACCACCACAGACTCTCACTCCAAATCAACAAGGAAAACATGAATCTTGCCGAGGATTTAGAGCTCCCTCGACTCTCGTTTTCCAAAAGAAAGTGTGATGAGAACAATGGCAGAAGTCCAAGCCACTATGCTAGGCAAATAGTCAAACAGGTTAAGGATAGTGTGAGCAGAAAAGTTGGCCAAGACATCACCAACACTCTCAAAACAAGAGAAGAAAATTCAGGCCAACAACACAAAAGCAAAAAATCTTCCAAAACATCACCACTGAAAGCAATTGACGAAACTGAAACTAGTCCACCCAAACCACACTCAAACACATCTTCCTATTCCCCGAGGCTTAGATTCATTGACAAACACAAACCATCGCCACTCACCCCAAAAGACCAAAACATGATGAAACTACCAGCACCTCCTCCTCCTGTTAACACTCAGCTTTCGAGAGTTTTAACAAAAGCAAAGGCTCAAACATTATCGTTGCCGGAGCAGCAAGATTTTCATCAGAACAGCAAATCTGTCCCAAAATGCAAAATGGGTAGCAATGAAAAGTTCAACTCAAGGCTGAAAAGGCCTCCTCAGACATCGGACATAATCAGAAACAAACAAGAAGAATCGTTCGTGATTCGTCCCACATCGCCTACTAGAGCCAGTGACACCAAAACTGCTAAAAGCAAGAAAACTCATCCATTGTCAAGTAATCTCCTCAATAACATCAACACTGTACCAAATCTTCTTCCTGTCAAGACAGACCCTTCTCCTCCAGCAACCAAAATTCCTCCAAAACAGGTAACTCATTATTCAATCTTCAACTATTTCAATTATTTTACTTTTTTCCTTTTTAAGTCCTCTCTTTTTACCAGTCCCTACATGGGATTCCATATGTTTAACTTTTTGTCATAAAAATACTATTTTTATCAACAAAATTTGCTTTTTGAAGTTTTAAATATTCGTGTTTAACTTTTTTAAGAAAAAGATCAAAAAAAAAAAAAATCAAACTCCGAGTTGTTGTACAAATTTATTTTGAACATTTTCTTAAATAATCGTTTTTTTTTTCGAATTTACTTTGAGTACTTTTCGAAAGATTAACTCAACTTACCCTTTAAAGTAATTTATATATATATATATATATATATATATATATTTAAAAGTTGTGGATGATTAAAAACATGTATCGAATTTTCTTGAATGTTATAATTTAAACTAATAAAAAATCATTATAGGCTTAAATTTTGAAATAGTTATTTATCAAATTGACAGTCTTCTTATAAAGACATGTCTATAACTAAATGACAATAAAAGAAACTTCCATCTTTTAAATTAACTTTTTTTATTGTTTTCATAAGAAGTTTTTAGGAAGAATATAATTTTTTAAAATTAACCGATAAAAAGATGGTGTGAATTATTTCCTATTGTTTTTTGAACCACCAAAACATTAAAAATCTATGTATGTCCCAAACAGTCACAGGTGTGTGATAGTCAAGAGTCCAAAAGCAGCTCACAGTTATCTAGTTGTTCGCGCCAGAGGTACAAACAAGAAGGAACAACCACACTCGCCACCCGAGAAACATCACAGAACAAACATAACAGTGCCTCCTCCGCCACCATTGGAGCACCGCAACCTCACTCTCACACCCCACAAGAGCTTCACTACATCACAGCAATCCTTGCCCGTACAACTGCCCTAAACGTAGAGGGCACCCCCACAAACCCACCATTACCGTCCCACCAACACCACCACTGGTTCTCCCCAACCCACCCACTTGACCCATCGATCTTCTTCCACCTCGAAGCCGACAAAGATCTTAGCTTTTCCCCGAAAGAACAACTGGGTCAGCACTGGAATCGGAAGTTGGTGTTCGATCTGGTGGACGAGGTTCTGAAGGAGATCCTGCAAGACAGAGGGAAGAACGGGCTTTGGTTTTCGAAGGGTGTGGGCGGTTGTTGGCACGGTGGGAACGTTGTGGAGAGGGTGTGGAAGAGGGTGGGTGAGTTCCCACGTGCGAAGTGTGAGGTGTTGGAGGACATTGATGGATTGATTGAGGGAGAAGACATGCAGAGAGATAAAGATGGTGAAAGGTTGGAGGAAGAAGGAGAAGGGTTGGTGGCAGAGATTGAAGGGAACATATGGGACACGTTAGTGCATGAAACGGTTATGCTCACAGATTGCTTGGGAAATGTGAGAAAAGAGAAGTTATTAGATGATGATGTGAAAATATCACATGTTTGTACTGTCTCTCAATTTTAACCTAATTCTAGTACATAATTGAGTTTCAATTTATTAGTTATGTATTATTAAAGATCATTTATTATAATAATCAGGAATTATTATTCATGAAAATTTTTGTTTATATTTTTGTTTTTTATTTAAAAATTGTTTAAAATTTTCTAAGTTTAGGATGAATTTATGTAGTGATTTTGCAAGATGAATGAGTGTATGTAAAGTATTATAGAATAATATGTGTGATGGATGTTAGTGGAAGTAAGGGTAGAAAGGAAGGATGTCACGTGACATGGTTGAGGGGTCCACGTGCATGGGTTTGAAGTTTGAACCCTTCGATTGTAGGGTCAGAGGAAGAATTTGACCCCTCGACAAGACTGCTCTATTCATTGGTCATTAAAAGACAAGATTTGACAGAGGAATCCACGCCCCACACTTTCTCTCTCTATATTCAATTTTATGTCAAGTACATATTTCTAGTATTTTTATAATTTCATTTGCTATTTAGTTATGCTTATCTTGAGTTTGGGTTTTTAATACTACCATATTTGAAGTATCCAACCCAGGTATTAATGTAGCTACCATTATATAAAAGATTATATTTTTTAATTTATCTTTTAGTTAAATTTAACTACTTTTTGAATTAAAATAACTAGTTTATTGTTTTTGTTTATAAAATATTTTTTAATGATTATTTATTTAAATTTGACTACTTCGAAGTTAAATTAATTGAATAAAAAACATACATTCATATAGTGCAAATGTTACAACTAGTAATTAATAAAAAAAAATTAATTTGTGATTTTTTTTATAATTTTATTTTATTTATCTTTTATTTTGTAACTTTTTTTCTGCTGATTTTAATATAAATACTCCTTTTATATAATTATAATTATATTAAAATTATTAAAACAATATTTTTAAGACTACTCTATATAGATTTAATATATGTTAGTAATATTATTATTTTAATAATTATCCTAATTTTTAAATTTTATTTTTTATTATTTCAAAAAGATGGAGATGCAAATTGTGTTTCTACTTGTGCATATGAAAATTATTTTATATTTATGTTTATCAAACATATAAATTCTTAATAATTATTAAATTCCTAAGATCCATTTTTTATGTACTTATTCAACTCCCACCCTCTCTCTCTCTCTATATATATATATATATATATATATATATATATATATATATATATATATATATATATTATCTTATATATTTTTTTTTAT
>Ga0209589_1011190_pt1 | contig 12743 bp, 5 predicted proteins | sample CowpeawhiteBW_FD_187525 | JGI IMG/M metagenome (GOLD analysis project Ga0209589, IMG submission 187525) | Root nodule microbial communities of legume samples collected from California USA - Cow pea white BW (SPAdes) (version 2) | ecosystem: Host-associated > Plants > Roots > Nodule | place: USA...
AGATAAATTTTATTATTTGCTATTATATCTAATTACTATATGTTATTTATTATCATTATACATATAATAAAAAAATATATAATTTTTAATAATATATGTATACATATAAATATTTGAAGAAAAGATATATATATATATATATATATATATATATATATTTATATATTATCAATATTCAAAATATGGATAAAAATAAAGCACTTAGAAGATGAGATTAAAACTCTAAAATATTGTTTATCATCTTAAATTTTCGTAATTTATGGGTGATGAATTTTGTACACTATTTCACAAATTCATTCTTTCATTTTCTTTTATGTTATGTTCACTTGAGGGAGAGGATTTGAGAGAAAGGGAGTGAATGTGTTTAAGTGGATTTGAGAGTGAATTATGTGTTTTTTTTTAAGGAATTTAGAGGTGATTATATGTAGATTTGAAAATAAATTTTATAAAATTTTGTGAAAAATTTGATTGATGTGATAAATTAAAAAATATCTTTTAATATAAGTATTGATTAGATTCTTATTTTGCCCTTTATGTAATAAGTAATATAATTTGATATTTGTATGAGTAAATTTATTTTGTTAATATTTTTTAACCACTAAAATTGAAGAAAAAAAAATGATGTGGGATTGAATTCAAGTGATGTGGGATGAGATCCCTTCTCTTAAGCTATGTCTTGGATCCGTTTCAACTTTGCTAGGATAGAATTCTTCACTCACATCATTCCCCACCACATATGATAAAGTTATTCTTGTAAAATTACAAAAATACTATTGTTTACCAGTAAATCTCTTGGTAAGTGAGTAGATTGTGAATTTTCGATATCACGCATGTCCTTGTTCGCATTCACGTGCAAATCCCATAAAATGAACAAGGTGTTCACCCGTCGATCGGTCTCCTCAAATAGTAATTTCTCAAATGTGAATATAACCTTAACCTTAAATCATTGTAAATGAAGGTAAACAAAGTTAACTATTCATCTATTTAAATTTAAAAGACTCCTCGAAAAAAGAACTGGTGCTTTTCTACCTTATTGAGTGATGTATGCTCTCATTAAATACAATTAATTGTTAATAATAAAAATATATTTAATATTTAAATTGATTATATCTAAATACATTATCATACTTCTCTCATCAATTCAACTATGCACGTTTATGTCACATGCAAAAATAAATAAAAAACTATTTTATAGCTTCTGTTATTTTCTTAAACAGTAATTACTTGTAGAAGAAAATGATTGAAGCTGTATGTTTTTGTATTTCTTACTGGAACATTGTTGAAAAGTGAAATATCTCCATGGAAGTGAGAGGAGAAAAGAAAATTCTGTTAAAAGTGAAATTTTGTTAAAAGCAGAACATAAAGAGGGAATTGAAGAGAAGTACAATGATGATAAGTTTGAGGTAGACAACTTAATAAATGAGCTAACGTACTAACAAAATCATAATGAAATATTTATGAATAATAAAATCATCAACTGCAACATCTACTCAACCATCCAAAAACTGCATTTCGCTTCTTTAAAACAAAAAACTTCTACTTTTCTTACCTTCGTGTGTTCGGTATGAAAATTTCATCTTCATCACCATATTAAAACACAAAACAAGTTTAGAAGAGGATTTTTTCTTTTAAGTTAAATATATTTTTTGTTTTAACTTTTGAATTAAAATTGAAAATTTTTAATATTTCAAACTTTAATATATTCAAACTATGACAATGAATGACGATAGTCATTTTAAACCACTTCTGTAAATTTTTTTAAAATATTTTTACGTGTTAAATATTTTAAATTGACGTTTCATACTATTTAAAAAGTTTTACCTTAAATATGAGTTGAAGATATATTTAACACGTAAAAAATAATATTTATTATATTAAAAAAATTATATTTATTCATATAAAGTTAAAAAAAACAAAATTTAAGAAAAAACAATTTTTAATTTTACATGTAAATTTAATATTAAAAATATATTTAAGTTTTTTTAATAATGTATTTTAATAATATATTTTAAACTTTCATCCGCATGGTTTAACAAAATTTTATATTACTTTTCGGGTTTTGTGAAAGAATCAGATATATAAACATCTTAAAACCCTCGTCACATCTTTACTCCACAATAAGTTCTTTCTGTTTTTCCATTACTATGGATTTATGAGATCGAAAAAAATTACTATAAATTACCACTTTAATCTTATGCTAAATTACATGTTTATTTAATAGACTTTAAAATTGGTTATTTTGTTTAGGTGTGGATAAACTTTCTTTTTTAGCTCTTATATTTTTATAAGTACTATTTTAATTGCTTTTGTTACTATACGAGTTTAGATGATAGAATCCATAAAAATAAGAAAATAGTATACATAAACTAAAATATATTAGATACTAAAACATAAACTCTTTTTTTAAAATATAAAACTAAATTAATGAATAGTTTAACCCTTATGTTTATTTGCATGAAAATAGAGACGATGGAAGCAAGGTAACAAAGAAAAACATGAGTTGAGAAGATTGGATATATTAGAAAGTACAAGAGAGAAGAGAATAAAGTTGGTAGGCATCACAAACAAATACATCTTCAACCACTTGGGATAAGAACGGAGTACAAAAAACATGTTTTTTTTTTCTTTTGAAATTTAGAGAAGATTGAGAAGTAAAAGTGAAGTGAAATAGAAGAAGAAAAAAGTTTGAAGTGATTTAGATCCGCAGGTGAAATACAATTTTGTTGTTGTTGAGTTTATGGTAAGCTTTTAATGCCATTGTTCCCCAAAGCTACCACTCTTCCCTTTTCTTCCGCTTTTACCTTCCCACACTTCTCTTTCACACTCAATTTCATAACCTTTTCTCTTTTACTTCTATTTATTATGCTTTTATTTATTTACTCCTAACACTTTTTCCTCTCTTTTTTTCCCATCATAGTGCAATTATTGCTTCCCTAACTTTTCATTAAATCATAACATATAGGAGGGAGACATTTACAAACATTTCCATAATAAATAATAAAAATGAAGTATTTATAATAAGCATGATGCTAAAATAAATAAATATTTGATAAAAAAATAAATTTGTGTAATTAAGTGATAGTAGTAAGTAAGCATTGAGATAAAGAATTGGAATGATGTGATATGAGACACATATAATGTGTTGTTTATTGCAGTGAAGAAATGTCAAAATCACTATAGAACAACAGTGTACTTCTTGGTTTGGAATAACATATAATGCTGGGTTTCACAGTACGTTAATAATTCCTTGCATTATAAAGGAAAGAAAATTTTTCTTCTCTTCTTTGTGTGATCTGTCAGCTGAAGCAACATGTTGAGCCATATTAGTAACATCATCAATGTCAAAAATCATCAATCATTTTTTGTCCTCATGGATCATCATTATCTTAAACTTTCAAAACACACTATGTTTGAGTTGAGGAAAATTTACAAGAATTTAGGGTTCTTAAAATAAAATGTATGAGATGAGGGAGTTGGAATTAAAATTGGTCCAGTTATTTTGTAAGGATGTGGAAGTGGGATGAGAGAAAAAAATGCAGAGATGGGGACACATAGTGACATAAGTGAAAGTAACTTTTGAATGAAAAATAATGTGAATTTGGGAAGACAACATCAGAATCAAATAAAGGGAAATGAAGAGACTCCCAAAATTCTCTATCTTGCTTTTGCTTAAACACATCAAAATTCACACATCTAACCATATATATATATATATATTATAATGAATACATTACATTTATGAATATTTTTCTTATATGATAAAACTTTGTAATGATTTAAAATTGTCACCTAGTTAAAAATTATAATGATTTTAGTAAGAAAATCGATCAAGATGATTTTTTAAATAAAATAAACGATAAAAAATGTACTTTAGTGTATTTTTATTTAAAATGTCATAGTTTTCCATATCAATAACAACAATAAAAGTATATTATTATATTAAAGAAAAGATAAAAAGAAAGGAAAAAAAAAGGCATCAAAATTTTTTTTTCATTGGATTGACTCTTGGTTGGAAGATAATACAATTTTATATTTTATGGAATCTTCTATACACGGGAGAAAGAGAGAAGAAGAGAAAAAAATAAATAATATTACATGTTTAAAGTTGTGGAGAATATTTTAAGGTTTTATTATATTTTAATAACAATGCATTTATACTTATTATAGTACCAAATTTGTGTTTTTAATTTATAAAATCGAACAAATTAGTTGTCCAAAATTAATTAATTGCTTTCAAATTGATTAAAGAAAAACATTGATATCAAATTTAAAATATATTTATTAAAATATAAAAATTAGGATTATTTTTAACTATAGGATGAAAACTAAAACATACCTTAATCTAATTAATATATAAATTTTGTTGGAATTTTATAACAGGAGAATAACAAAAATTTACCAATAATAAGGTTTAAGTTAACAGCACCACACGAATTAAAAAAAAAAATCTTAAAATTAGGTGCTTGTGATACCACTCTTAATATTTCTAAGAGAAGATTATTACTAATGAGGTTTGAATTGTCCATATAAAATCTCATAACATCACATCTAACCAAAACTTGAAATCTTAAATTTTGAGACTAAGTACTTATAAGTATTTTCTTTTTCTTACAAGTCATTCAAACTTTTCAAAAGCCTTTGAATTCGTATTTGACTTTTTAATAATTTTTACTCTTAAAATTAAAGAGAAAAAAGAAAAAATATAGATATAATAACTTAACAATAATTTTTTATGTTGGAGATGTTGTATCAAATAAAAAGAAAGTGAAATATAAATGGAATCCTCAGCTTATAATTATATTTTGTAACATTGAGTTAAATATAAATTCTTTTACAAAATCATTCAAAACATATTTTAATAAGTTTATTAGAACTATTATGTTACTTGATAATGTTTCAAATATATATGAACATTTTGACTAATGTTTTATTTTAAAAATCGGGTTAATTGTGTTTAGAACTCTATTCAAATATGTCATAGTTTATGGAGTAGATATTATTAAGGATGTGAGCCTCAACCATTAAAATACATTCTAATTAACAAAGAAAAATACATAATAATTTTTACAATATTTTCCCTTTTCTGTATGAAATTTTAAGATATGTTAATAAGAGGACAATAACATTCATTATATTCAGAAAAAGGTAGAAGTCGTTCAAAATTGCACATTTATTAAAATAAAAGTAAAAACAAATAAATTATATTATACAAAAGCAGACAGATATTATTAAGCTAATTTAATGAAATGAAGTAATGATGAATTTATCTACCTATATTGTTGGAAGTCTCACACTCGATTAGAGATAAGACAATTTCATAATATATATAAGGTATAAATATATATTTGGTATCCAAACTTTATCAGAAAGTTCAATTTGGTACCCGAACTTTAGGAATGTTCAATTTGGTACCCCAATTTTTTAAAGAGATTCAATTTGGTCATCTCCGTTAAGTTGGAGTTAACACCGTGTCCGTACAGTACACGTGTCAAGCCATGAAATTTTATTTTTTTTTTAATTTTTTTTTCAAAAAAATTATTTTTTTTTCAAAAAATTTAAAAACTGCCACGTGTCAGTTTATCATCGTGCCACGTGGCAGCTTACAATCATGACATGTGGCAGTGTAATAGTTGTTTTCAATTTAGTACCCTAATTTAAATTTTTTGTTCAATTTAGTACCCAAATTTTTTAAAATGATCCAATTTCGTCCTTTCCTATTTGAGACCAAATTAGTAAATAAGATTAATTATAACTTATATAAACATGTTAAAATAATTGTTTTGAATTTATACATCAAATCACTACACCTAAATATTCAAATTATTTTATTTTTTACAAGTGTAAAAAATTTCATGTATAAAAAATTACAAAGGTTAAAATGTAAAAAATAAATTAATTTAAGTATTTAGGTGAAATGATTTGATGTATATATTAGAAAAAGTTATTGTAACATGTATATATAGGTTGTAATTAAGTTTATTTACTAATTTGGTCTCAAATGAAAGATGACGAAATTGGATGATTTTAAAAAATTGAGGTACTAAATTGAACCAAAATTTAAATTGGGGTACTAAATTGAAAACAACTATTACACTGCCATGTGTCATGATTGTAAGTTGCCACGTGGCACGATGATAAACTGACACGTGGCAGTTTTTAAATTTTTTGAAAAAAAAATTAAAAAAAAATTAAAATTTCATGGCTTGACACGTGTCCTGTACGGACACGTGTTAACTTCAACTTAACGGAGAGGACCAAATTGAATCTCTTTAGAAAATTGGGGTACCAAATTGAACATTCCTAAAGTTCGGGTACCAAATTGAACTTTTCAAAAAAGTTTGGGTACCAAATGTGTATTTATACCTATATATAAGTAGTATGCAAATCTCACATTGCAAACTGATTTTGTAGAGTTGAATTAGATTTAAAGTCCACTTCTAACATGGTATGAGAGTGTATCAAAAGTCTCACATCGACTGAAAATCAGACAATTTTATAATATATAAATAGAATACAAACTTTATAATAAAAACCAATTTTGTGAGATTGAGTTAGACTTCTAACTCATTTCATTTCTGACATCCTAAGTATCTAAATAATTTACCATCATGATGCCATACTTCTAACTCATTTCTGACATCCTAAATATCTAAATAATTTACCATCATGGTGCCACTTAGTTGGGTAGAGGTGAATTATTTTTTAACCACCACACTTTTGCAATTCCCCTTCATAAGTTATCACCAACTCATTCCTCTCCTTTTTTCCAATTCTTTTTATTCAGATACAGTGACATCAAAGGACTGCTGTTTCACAATATTCATTGAGAATATTTCTGAAAGACATGAATGTATAGTTGCTGCAGCCAAGGAATACCCAAAATAATCCCAAAATACTGCAGACAGACATAAATGTACAGAACCATCAAAATTCGTTTTTATCAATTGGGTCCCAGTCACATCTAACGTATCCAACATGTAATTTCAGAAACATATTTTACTCACAAAATATTTCATTTGATATAAGAAATAGTAAGTTTCTGAGGATAAAAAGATGGTAACTTGAAAAAGTTGCGTCAACAAATATTTGATTTGATATGATAGCATGCAATGTTTTTTTTCAAGTATGAGGTAGTTTAATATGATTAGCTATCACAATCTTTTTTTCGTGTCCCTTTGTGACTATCATGAATTGAATATGCACCTTTTACACACAAAAATTTTGTGGTCCTTCTTTTTCACTTCCTCAGATGGATTTTCCCACTTTATGAACCTAACTTTTCCAACATTGCTCCATCACCTACAACACTGTCCTTCTTCAAAGAATTATTGAGACATTAGATACCGTTTTTCTGTCTAAACTTTTACAAGCCATTTCATCATTTTCTTCCTTATAACACCCACATAAGAATGTTGACTTTGTGCTCCATCAAGCATCATTCCAACACTTTTACAACATGGATCATCATAATATATTATCAAAAACTTTAATACATAACATAAATAATTCACATACACTGGTGTATTACACAAACTCTCTCAGATATAATAAGAATATGCATATCGTTGTACATATGATAAGATACTCTCCCCAAAGTTCAGTGTTATTTGAATATACACAAAAGAGAAAACTGACAAAATTATACCACATCGAATTCGCTTGCTCAAACACATGGAGATATACATTATTAACACGAAATATCTAAAAAAAATAATTCACTAAGAAAATATACAGTGATGATTCATAAAAAAGAAAGTGTAAACAAAATTATGAGAGTTGAAAGTCCATAGGTGGTGGAGGATTTGATCTTCATGGATGGAATTAAGGAATTATTTTGCTATTGTCCTTATTTTTCCGTGAGACTTAATAATGCAAAATTGATCAGCCAACATAACTTCAAAGTAGGGTGGATGTTTATCTTCTCATAATTATCATCATTCTCATTCATACAGCACCAATAAAGGCAAAAACCCCTTATTTTTATCACTGTCACCATGATGCCCTTGCCTTTGTCTTTTCTCTTTTGGATTTTTCTTCAATTTTCAAACAATTCAACAATTACTTTACAAAACCAATTGACTTGTAGCTTCCTTACCAAAAAAAGATCTTTAATCTTTAACGTACATATAATTCTACTGGTCATTACTGAACAACTCTGCATATCATTACCAGAAAATTTGTCTTAACATTTTTTTCCCATCTCTCATCAAACCCCATTCTCCCTCAAATTCTTATCAATGTACAATTTTTTTACCAAAGAAAAAAAAAATGGAACGGTAGTATACGACATTAACCCAACCGGGTAGTTTATTAAGTTTAGAAGATTGTTTGTCCCTTTGAATCAACACAACATATTAGAAAAAAGAAGGAACTAATTTCTAACGTACTTTTCTATTTGTCCTTTTTCCTTGTGTTAAATATCAAAACAAAGATAAAATATTTTGAAAAAACAATATAAAGTCGTATTTAAAGAAGCAAGCTGATTTTTTTTTATAGGAAATAGTGTGATAAAAACTATAAACAATAATCTGCACGTGTTAAAAGAAATATATGGTGTTTGGTAGAGGAAAAAAAAAGGTGAAAAATGGATATTAAAATAAAATAGGAATAAAGGTGTAAAATTGAAGGATAAATGAAAAGAAGGAAAATATGTGTGGAAGTGGTTTTGGGAGGGATGAGGTGGCAGTGTCTCATGAAGTAAAAAAAAATAAAAATAATAATAATAAAAAAAATAATGATGGTATTGATTCACAGGAGTTGGGTTTCCCTTCGTTTGTCTCTTTCAGTCTTTTTTAATAGATGAAGAAGTCAGTATTCCACGTGCTCCTGGGGAGTCTCCCCTGTTCCACTACCCTACGCTACTCTTTTCAATGCTACAATACTCATTCTTTTCATTTTCATTTTCATTTCTCTCACTCCCATCATTCACATGGAACAACCCATGAAAGGAGGCGGAGGAGGAAGAGTCGGCGTCGGAGAGGACCACGACATCTCCGACGGAATGCAGTGCACCGACCACCCTTTCCGAAACAACCCAGGTGCCATCTGCGCCTTCTGCCTCCAGGAGAAGCTCGGCAAGCTTGTTTCCTCTTCCTTCCCTCTCCCCATCCACGCCCCTTCCTCCTCTTCCTCCTCCCCTTCTTTCAGATCCGACCGACCACCCTCCTCCTCCGCCACGCGCCCTTCTCTCCCTCCCACCGCCACCTCACCACCCGCACCTTCCTCTTCCTCCTCCTCCTCCTCCCTCCCCCACTCCCACTACCACCACTACTACGCCCGCAGAACCCGCCTCCCTTTTCTCTTGTCCAAGAACAAGAAGAAGAAGCCCTCGCCCAATGCATCCTCCCACCTCGTTCTCAAGCGCAGCAAGTCCACCGCCACGCCCCGCAGAAACCACTCCTTCCTCGACGCCGACCACGACCAGGATTTCAGTCCCAGGAAGAGACACGGCTTCTGGTCCTTTCTCTACCTCTCTTCCAAGTCATCCAAGAAACTCAACTCCAAGAGCTTCACAGAGTCCAGCACCAACACCAACATCAACATCAGCCACCCGCCCAGGATCTCTACCATTAACTCCGCACCGGGAACTGCTTCTGTCAACCCCAAGGAAAACACCTCCTCTGCTTCTTCTCTCAGGACTGACATTGTTGTTCAACAGGACGCCAATAACAACACCGGTAACAGTCCCACTGCCCATGCCACTTCTTCCATGGAGCGTAAGGTTTCGAGATCCAGATCTGTTGGCTGTGGCAGCAGAAGCTTCTCCGGGGATTTCTTCGAGAGGATTTCCACCGGCTTCGGGGATTGCACTCTCCGGAGGGTGGAGTCTCAGCGTGAAGGTAAGCCCAAGGTGGCCGGTGGTGGCGCTGCCGCCGTGAGTCGTGGCGGCGGCGATCACCATCACCACCATTGCATGAAGGAGAGAGTGAGGTGCGGGGGATTGTTTAGTGGGTTCATGATGACTTCGTCTTCTTCCTCGTCTTCCTCCTCGTCTTATTGGGTGTCTTCTTCTGCTGACGACGCCGCAAATGGGAAATCGGCGACTGTGGCACTGTCTCATAACAGGGGTAGGAGTTGGGGTTGGGCTTTTGCGAGTCCCATGAGAGCTTTCAGCGGCAAACCCTCTTCTAAAGAGAGTAATAGGAGAGATATCATTAGAGATGCCAATGACGGTAAGAATGCTGCGCCAAACTTATCGGCCATACCCTCCTTGCTCGCCGTCAGAAGCTGAGAACAGAAGGGGCAAAGAAGAAAAGGGGAAAAAAACAAAAAGAGAGTATAAATCTGGGAGCTTTAACTTGGTTTATTATACACATTAGTACGATGTTAATGTTAATCACTGTCTATTATTACTATTACTACTTTGTTTATCTTGTGGATGAGTGTTAATTTTCCTTCATTACTAGTAATCTAATACTATTCAAGTTCCTTCTTCTTCTTCCGTTTCTTTCATGATTCCATTCTCTGCATACTTCGTGAATTGTGATCAGATTCCGCAAATGAGAAGAAGGCTTGGTGGCAGGGAATGGAGTGTGGTCGAGAAGAGGGGAAGAAAATCTCGATGCATTTAATTCTCTGTCATCACGTGGTTTGTTTGAACTGCGACAGCACGTTGTAATTTTTGAGGCGTCCTTCTTTTTATTCCATTCCACACTCCACACTCCACACTTGTGTTACGGCAAAGACGTGTAATTTTTATTTTATTTGCCAAGATCACTATTCACATGCATACACATGTTTGAAGGTGGTGGAGATATATGCATAGATTCGGTGTGAGTGAATGTTATCTGTTGTGTGCAATTTAATATAAGCTTTCATCTATTAATTTATGATTATTAGTCGGTGTGTAGATTGAAAAATGTTGTACTGAAGAAGAGTTGGGTGATGAAAGATGGTTGGAAGAGAAGTGAAGTGGTCCAGGGTAGTAGTATAGTAGGAGATTGGAATTGAAGTAGATGATGTTGTAGTTACAGAGCGTGGTGGCATTTATTCGAAAGTTGTAGTGTACACCTAATTGGCAGTGCTAGTAATTGTTTAACGCATTTATATATGGAGTATTCCATTTGCATAGCTGTGTAGAAAGCCACTGGTTTATCATGTGCCTAGGAAAGTGCATGAAGCAGCACCATGTCATAGCTCTCAAGGACGGGTATAGGGTATTGGTGATGTGTGAACACAACCAAGGATTTATTATATCTCATCCATCACAAATGGACACCAACACTTGTAAAAGGGACACCTGGTGGAACCAAGAAGATGCATGGTCACTGTATTGTTTTTGTGGAGAAAAATGGAGTAATGGTGGTGTCAGTTACCTTTACGGGACGGCGAAGAAAGGTTAATTAAGTTAAACACCAGACGACCGTTGATGATGCCTGAAATGCAGTTTATGAAATCGATAAAAATGAGTTTTCTGAAAATTGTTAAATTTTTTTTATCGAGTTTGATACATTGATGTATTATAAAAATAGCAGAGGGAGCGCAAGTGTTTTTCTTCCTTTGTGTTTCAATATTCCTTCTTGTTTTGTTGTTTTTTCATGATTGTGTTTGATTAGTCGTCTTGTTTTTAAGTGGATGATTGACTTATGGTTCTACATGCGTGTTTCTCTCTTTCATACTTTTTTGTCGATACCGTTTATGCAAATTGCTTCGCCATCTCTTTCAAAAACATGTTATGAAATTATTGAAAAATATACCTAAATCACCTGGGAGTATCTAATCTTTGGTGTATGAATCTAACACGATAGGACATGGTCATGAAAACTCTCATATACTATTGTAATTTGTTTTATTCTGTTACAAACAATGGTAATTCATCTGACTAATCCTCAAAATATTTCTAACACCTACGGGCTAACATTCATTTTTTGTATTAAAAATGTTTAGATTATTGTAGTGATAAGTTGGAAAATGATGTATTAAGTTTTATCATTCAAGATTTGAAGAATTGTGTTGTGATAGGTAATATTTGGCCAACCTTAAAATAAATTTTATAATATTTCGACCTACTTTAAAGTAAATTTTGTTCTTCAAAAGTTTTGATTGTGATAATAAACCTTTTTCCAAACAAGAAAGAGAAAAAAAAAATAGACTTCTTGTTGGAGAGAGAAGTAAGAAGAGGAGGTTATAGGGTCTTTGACATCTGTAGAAAGGTTGAAGCTTGAGAAAAGCTTGAGAAAAGGAGAAGAAAGATAGTGTAGATGAAGAAGAAGAAAGACTTAATAGACGTCACAAAATTATAATTCATAATTTAATGGGATATTAATTCAGAAAAAGTTTGTCATTTTGACCTTGATATTTAAGCTGTGTTCTTTTGAGATGAAGGATTAAAAGGAGAAGGACAGAAAGAAATGAAAAATATTAGAGAGTGAAGTTGATGTTGTTCTTTTTAAGAGATTAAAAGGTAATTTTAGAGTAGATTAAAGAGTGAAATTCGTGAAAGTTTATGATTGAATTGAATGATGTGACATATTAAAAAAAATTTAATAGATAAAAAAACGAGATTACCAAAATATTCCTAATTTTAAAAGTAATATAAGATGCTATATAAATAATTTAAAATAATCTATTTAATTTCTATTGATTGTGTGAAATAATTAAAAATATATTTATAAAAAAATGAATAATAAAATTTATTTGGTATGAAATTAAATTTAACATTTATTAATTTAATATTTGCATAAAAAATAATTTATTTACGTTAATATATATATATATATATATATATATATATATATATATAT
>Ga0209589_1011192_pt1 | contig 12739 bp, 2 predicted proteins | sample CowpeawhiteBW_FD_187525 | JGI IMG/M metagenome (GOLD analysis project Ga0209589, IMG submission 187525) | Root nodule microbial communities of legume samples collected from California USA - Cow pea white BW (SPAdes) (version 2) | ecosystem: Host-associated > Plants > Roots > Nodule | place: USA...
CGAATGAGTTTCATGACAAACCGAATATTTAGAAGAAATAAAAAATAGAAAGAATATATATATAGGGTTACTTAATTAATTATAAATATTTTAATGATTTAAATGAGGATGGAGATATGGCGGGGACGGGTATTATGGTGGGTATATATTCACCTCCATACCCATACTCATACCCAGTCAATGCGGGGATTCCCCGTCAAAACGAGGACGGGTTCGGACAATACCCACGGAGACGAGTTTATTTGCCATCTCTAGTTGACGTGGACTGAGACTAATAGTAAAAAGACTCATCAAATCTCGTGAGGAATAAATGGTTATTATAATTGTTATTATTATTATAGTTTTATAAATTTATTATTTTAATATTTTAATTCAAAAGTGTATAATTATAAAATTATGATTTTTTGAAATTTTAAACTATGATATGTTTTCAATTTTTATTCAAATATTAAATTATAAGCTTACTCATTAATTCAATTTTTTACATTTTTTACCTTTGTAATTTTTTACACCTGAAATCTTTTATATATGTAAAAAATAAAATAATTTGAATATTTAGGTGTAATGATTTGATGTATAAATTCAAAACAATTATTTTAACATGTATATGTAAGTTATAATTAAACTTAGTTACTAATTTAGTCTCAAATTGAAAAGGACAAAATTGGATCGTTTTAAAAAAATTGGATACTAAATTGAACCACAAATTTAAATAGAGGACTAAATTGGAAACAAGTATTACCACTGCCATGTGTCATGATTGTAAGCTGTCACGTGACACGACGGTGAATTAACACGTGACAATTTTTAAATTTTTTGAAAAAAATAAAAAATTTAAAAAAAATTAAAAACTTCATAGCTTGACATGTGTTCTGTACGGAAACAGTGTTAACCCTAACCTAACACAGAAGATCAGATTGAATTTTTTTAATAATTGAGGTACTAAATTAAACAAACTAATAGTACGATAAGCAAATTGAACTTAACCAAGAAAAAATTGAGAATTAAAGTTTACATTGAAAACTAAAAGTGGTTTCGTGATTAAATTAATTTTAATCTATAACAATATATAAAGAGAATTCTCTCTTTTGTGTCCACATTTCATAATATCAATTATACCCTTCATAATATAATTATTTATTAATTTTTTTAAAATTAATGGTTCTTTTTACCTATTTTCTATAAAATTGTTTATCTTTTTTTCTTTTTTTTTATTCATCAACAATTAATTTCTCTATTCATTTTACTTTATTTTTAATAAATATAAATTTATTTTATATATTAACTTAATAACATTACACTATTATCACCTATTAACATACTATCATTCATATTTAAAAAATGGGTGCACACATGCGCAATAACACTTGTATGTACGCTAGTCAGGAATAATAAATCTATTTTAATTCAGAGAAATGTCTTTTAAATACTATATACTATGTTTCGAGTTTTATTTTTCTTAGAAAAATGGTGTTCACATTATACACATCAAACATGCATTACTGATTATATATATTTATAAATATAAATAATTATTTTATTTAACATCAATATTATATTTATTAAATTAATATGAGTATTCAATCTAATATTTATAATAAAAAATATACATGTAAAAGAGTATTGGTTGTTATGATAAAAAATAATAACTAAAATATAAATTTTAAAATATTTTTAAAATTACTTAAATAAGTCAACATAATTATTTGTTTGTAAACTGGGAACACTAACACAAATGATATCACTATTTGATATCGATTTATCTTGCACAATTGTTTTATATAATTTGTCTTACTTTATCGATAAGACCGAAAAATATTAATTGCTTTATCATACAGATGGATAAATGATATTTAAATAAAATCACTTTTTTTAAAAATATTATAAATAGTTTTATATTAAATTAGCAAAAATGCATTTTTTATGTGTACGTGTTCACTTATTTTATAATAAAAATTTTGAAATTATGATTATAAAATTAATATAAATAATGTTTATAATTTAATTATAGATAATATTTTAATCTTATAAATATTTTTATTTATTTAATTTTTAAAATTAAATAAAAAATGATTAAATTAAAAAAAAACAGTTACTTAAAGATAAAGTTGAAAAAAATTGGACGTCAGAAAGAAGATATTTGGCATAATAGCATAGTCTAGATAATAAACTTTATAATCATCTATTTAGTGACAATATTTGTTGGTATTAACAGAAAAGAATTTTTATCTACGAAGCCTAATCAAATCTTCTTTGTTCTAAAATACATTTGAATTAAATTTATTGTCTATTAAAGATTTTTTTATAATATTTCAAAATAATTTTAAAATATTTTAATAAAATTATCTTGAAAATAAAACATTTTGAAAAGTTTGAGGAGCTTTTAGCATATTTTATAACAAAATAGTTATGTATTGAAAATTAATTAGAATTGCTTCTCCTAGTTAGAACTAATTTCACTATTCAATTAAGGAAAAAATAATTGCTTGTTTAATTAGTTTCAATTATTTTTTTCAGAATGTTAAGTTTTAATATTTGCAAAAAGGTTTAAACAAAAAGTATATTTGTAGAAAAAGAAATGTATAAAAAAGGAGGCAAATCAATAAAAATAGAAGTTAAAAAATAGCACATACGAAAATTTAAAAACTGGGCCAAGTTTGGGCCTGCATTTTGGACCTTCCTAAGTTGGTTCAGTGGAGTTGTCACATGGACCAAAAAATATAAAGAGAAATGAGTGCAAGAATAAGAATTAGGGTTTTAAAGAGACGCAACTCTTCTGTTTCTTCAGTTCTGTGGTGCCGTAGCAGGGAGCTCCAGCGTATCTCTCAAATCCAGAATGGTTTGTTTCCTCTTCTCATTCTGCTTTAGAGTTTTGACTTCTTCTGAATATCGTTTTCGTAATGGTTTGATCTTAGTCATTTATTGTAATGGCATCTTTAACTCAATTTTCCTTTATATCTGAACTTATGTTTTACTTCTCTGCAATCAAAGTGTTGTCATCTGTTTAGAATTCAGATCTGTGTTTTAAATCATGATGTTGGCATTAGATTAACAATGGGTTCATGCCCTTTGAAGAGTTTAATGGGGTTTCTGTAGGTTTCACTTTGCAAATGAAAATGGAAGAATGTTGAGATTTGAATATGAACTTTTTTTCCCCTTTCTTATAAAGATAACATAGAGGCGAAAAATTCTGTATGTTGTGACTCCGGGATTTATTTGTTTGACTTTAGACTTGATAATAAAATTTAATGTGTTTTTCTTTTAATTTATGTGTGTTTGAGTTTTGGATGAATGCATGATTGTGACAGGCTAGAGGATTGAAGAAGCATTTGAAGAGGCTCAATGCCCCAAAGCATTGGATGCTTGACAAACTGGGTGGTGCATTTGTAAGTGAAAGTTTCATCTTCTTTTGAACAGTTTTCAAGGGAGCATTTCAGAGTCTGATGTGAACTTGTTTTTTAAATGTTTAGGCTCCCAAGCCCTCATCTGGACCACACAAATCTAGGGAATGCCTGCCACTCATTCTCATTCTGCGAAACCGGCTGAAGTATGCCCTGACATACCGTGAAGTCATTGCTATTCTTATGCAACGACATGTCCTCGTTGATGGCAAAGTCAGGACAGACAAGACATATCCATCTGGTTTTATGGGTATGCATGGCTATTGTCAATTTTAAGAATTACTGTAACCATTTTGTGTTTGATGATTGGGGGTTGCATAATATGTTATGGTAATTCATTGATATTATTATCGTTTGCTTCATGAGTTTTGATGTATTTCTCTATATATGATGAAATGCAACTCCCAGCTAACCTAGTGTAAAGGAGAGAGTTTGCCCATCACAACATTACTACATTTATTTATTTGCTCAATGCAATGTATTATTTTCTGTTTTATACAATTATATTTTATTTTATATCTTTACAGATGTTGTATCCATCCCTAAAACAAATGAGAACTTCCGCTTGCTGTATGACACTAAAGGCAGATTCCGTCTTCACTCAGTCAGGGACGAGGAAGCTAAGGTACTTTAGTTTGGTTGCACTGAATACATTTCGTTCTTCACTACCCTTTTTCGAGATTACACTACTATTATGCAATAACAGACTGTGGATTTATCGTGTTAAGTTATTCTGCATACACTATTGATCTGGTGTTGAATGTTCATTCCACCGAGCCTTTGTAGCATTCTTTTTTGGGCTGGGTAGTTTGATTTTTGCAGCTGCGACCTAGTTTTCTCAGTAATTGTGAATCGAGTTGTCTTTTTAGCATTATGTTTTGGGTTGGGTAGTTGTTTGGATTTGGTTGCTGCGACCTAGTTCTTGCTTAGTATTTATGAATCCACTTGTTTTCCTTGTTTGATGGCAGTTCAAGCTCTGCAAGGTTCGTTCAGTGCAGTTTGGGCAAAAGGGCATCCCATACCTGAACACCTATGATGGGCGCACCATCCGCTACCCAGACCCTGTCATCAGGGCCAATGACACCATTAAGTTGGACTTGGAGGAAAACAAGATCGTTGATTTCATCAAATTTGATGTTGGGAATGTAGTTATGGTGACAGGTGGAAGGAATAGAGGGCGTGTTGGAGTGATCAAGAGCAGAGAGAAGCACAAGGGAAGCTTTGAGACTATCCATGTTCAAGATGCTACTGGGCACGAATTTGCAACTCGTTTGGGCAATGTGTTTACCATCGGTAAAGGAACAAAACCTTGGGTATCTCTTCCTAAGGGTAAAGGTATTAAGCTTTCGATCATCGAGGAAGCCAGGAAGAGGATTGCCGCCCAACAAGCTACTGCTGCTTAAATCATTAGGCTATGAATAGACTACTTTTGAGTGCTTGTAGTTTTTATGCGATGGTTTTTGCTTTCTAATTTATATTGTCTGGAGATTTTATCCGTTGAATTTTGTCTCTTAATGAACCATAGAACTCTTATTGCTGCTGCTATATATGCATGAAGGAATCTTTCCATTCCATAGATTTGATGTACTTTAGTTGCAACAAGTTTCTTAACTAAGTCCAATCAATGCATCTTTTAAGAAAATATATTTTTGCATATCAGCTTGTTTTTTCCCTCTAGGTGTTCTTTCGTGATAATTCAAACTGTGCAATTCTCATGTAAACAATTCGTGGCAACATGTATTTAAATGTTAACAATGCAAACATACCCCCTCACACTCACACACACAAAGTGGTAGTGTTTTATTATGATTTAATTTACAGACCTACATATGTAAATGATACAAGGTGCTGGAAATACTGGACTTCGTCGTATAGTTCCTTTTTCTTTTTCTTTATGTAGAACATATATGTAGTTATATATGTTAAAATATACAACACAGACAAATTTTTCAGTTGCACGACTGTCAATATTTATTTCATGTTTCAGAAATACTAAGTTTTAATGTAAAGTTTCTACTCCGTATAGTATTATTTGTATGTGCAATTCAAATACTCACTATCAAATTGGATATTGTAAACAGATTTTTGCAAGAATACCCTAAAAGGTTATTGGATTATTTCATGTTTTTATAACACGACCTCACTATTAAGATAAAACGTTTTTTGTATTCTAAGGCCACACAAATTTAAATCCTTGTAATGCAGTTTTATCACTACAAATACTATTAGACAAATTTTCTTTCTCATTTTCTAATATCTGAGTTTTTTTTTTTTATTTCATGAACCAAGTTCTTTTTCTTACTTTTTCTAAAAAGTTATTCAAAATTAATTAATAAAAGATTTAATTAAATTTTAAATCGCTTACAAATGAGTATTTTCATTTGAAATTTTATTATTATTTTTTCTATTAACTACTCCATTTTTATACTTTATAATTAACTATTTGCTGTTTAACATTTTTGTTGATGAAATCACATGTTATTTTCTCACATCATTTTACTTTCTTGTTTTCACGTGTAAAAAAAAAAGTTCTCGCATTAATATAAAATAATATCAATGTAATAAAAATCACTTATTATTTTATATTAGTTACAATATTGTTTCATTAATTACAAAGTCTAATATCTTTTTTAACACGTGACTATAAGACATGGAGCAAAATAATAGTTATATTACTCCATTAACGAAACAAATTAAACGATAAATACTTGATTAAAAAATATAAAAAATTAAATACTAAAATTTAAAACAGATTTAAAACTTAACTAAAATTTTATAGAATTAACTTTTAAACAAAAATTAAATGGATAATAACTAATTCTTCCCATGTGTGTTTTTTTTAAAAGAAACCACCCCAAAAATAGCAACAAAAGTCACATGGGTTATGACCAACCCATGAGCCAATCTTTGAGAGTTGATCTCAAGTCAAGATAAACTTTTAGTTCAGGTCCATTTCAGAAGATTCAACATAGGCCGACTAGACTCAACCTTTAGCCAATGATGAGTCATCTTGAGCATATATTAGAGTTGATTGATTTCAACTTTAAGTCTAGGTCGAGTTGACTCAAATCAACTTTCGGTATGAGTCAACTCGAATCTACTATTGGCACGACCCAATAAAGCTTAATCTTCTACCTAGGCCAATTCGACTCTATCCTTAAGTCCGAGTTGATTTAGCTCTTTTTAGTCCAGGTCCACTCAGAAAGATTCAACCTAGGTTGATTAGTCTTTAGCCAGGCTTGACTTATCTCGACCATAAACTATAATCGATTGATTTCAACCTTCAGTTTGGGTTGAAGCAGATCGACCTTTGGCTCGGGTCAACTCAGATCGACCTTCGACATTAGTTGACTCGAATCTACCTTTGGAATGACCCGACCATGCTTCATCTTGTACTCGGGCCAATTCCACTCGACCTTCGACCTAGATTGGTTTCATTTGACCTTCGACCTGAGCGACTCTACTCGATCTTTGACGTGGGTGGACTAGGCTCGACTTTCGCCCTGAGTGGCTCAACTCGACCTTAGGTTTGGGTCGACTTCGTTCGACATTCGGTCTGATCAACTCGATGGGACTAGGGATGGGAATGAGTTGAGTCGGGTACAGATAATGCCTACCCGCAACCCAAACCCGCAAAAGAAAAAATTCATCCGCTACCTGCCCGTGTACCCTCTGGGTACCCGTTTAAAAAATACCTGCAGATTTAAAAAAATTTGCAAGTACCCGTGGATACCCGTATACTCGCAAATAATTAAAAATGATACATATTTTATAGTTTTTAAAATAAAATTATAAAAAAGCAAAATATAATATAAATTAAATTAAATATAAGTTAAATTTTAATTTTAATTAAATTTTACTTAATAAAATATAACTTTAATTTTAATTTAATTAAATTTTACTTAATAAAATTTAAATTAAATTTTATTTTTATTTTTTTTGCGGATAACGGGTACTTGCCGGTGCAAGTAGTATGATACCCGCACTTGATTCATTTATAAGTAGGTATTAAAATACTCGCTACCTGCTATATGCGGGTAATAAACACCTGCGAGTACTAACTATTAGCCGCAAATTTTATCCACGGATACCTGTGGTCGCTGGTATTTGTGTCATAGTTAGATGGGACCACCAGCTCGAACCGACTCTGATGGACCTTGGACCCGGGATGACTAGGCTAAACCTTCATCCTAGGACGACTTGGCTCAGCCTTCCCGGACCGACTCAGCTCAACCTCCGCCCCAGATTGGCTCAACTCGACCTACGTCCCAGGTCAACACAAGTCGACCTTCTTGGACTGGCTTGACTTGACCTTAATCTCGGGCCGACTTAATTCGACCTTTGTCCCAGACCGACTTGGCTCGACCTTTGGAGTGGGCCAAATCAATCCACCTTTGTCCCGAGCCGACTCGACTCAACATTTGTCCTGCCTTGGCTTTACCTTCAACCTAGGTTGACTTGGCTCGACTATTGGTGTTGGTTGACTCGACTTGACCTTCAGCTCGGAGGGGCTCAGCTCGAGCTTTGTCTTGGGTTAGCTTGACTCGACCTTCATCCTTGAATGGTTCTACTCAAGTTTCATCTTGAGCAGACTCGGCTTGACCTTTCGCTGGACTGACTCAATCTACGATCCGATTAACCAGACTCGATCTTTGGTTTGAACCAACCCGACTTGAGCCCTCAGCTCTGGTTGACTTGACTAAGCATTTTGCTTGAGATGATTCCACTCAACCTCCGTAAGTGGAGTGATATTGGAGTGAAAATGAGAAAAATTCTAAAATTATTGTAATTTTAAGGATATTTGAAATTATTTGGTTTTATTCATTTAAAATATCTTCTGAAATTTCTTAAATTTTAATTTCTTTCTAATTACTTTATTCAAACTAATCATTTTAATATAGAAAAATTAAAATTTTCAAATAAATAAATTATCTTTCTAAATTATCTCCTTCAAACACAACACAAAATTGCATAGAAATTTGTGGCTTATGTGAATAACTAAAAACTTTTATTTTCTACCCATGTTGTATTGCAACTTCATGTTCACGGCTGCATATTATTAGTTTATTTGTATTAAGGTTTTCAATTTCCTTTCAAACAAACGTTAGGTGGGTGCGTAAATTTATCTCTGAAAGCATTTTTCATCACGTTTGGCTATGACAAACACATAACAAATAGTCGTTGTTTGTGTCATGGTCATTTTCTCAGCAAGCCGACCAAAGCAGGTAGAAACGAAATAAACTAACAAACGAAACGGTTTTGTGCTATTTTTTTTGAGTTTAATATTACAAAGTACCATGAAATTATACATAACGAGTTGAAAGTGCACCACGAAAATTTTGAAGCAGTACTCAAATCACAATGCTTTGCATAACAAAAAGGTGAGAATGGGTATGAATTTGTGCACATCAAACATGACAATGACAACTTACTTTTCCCATAACAGTCCAAAAGGGCGAAGTTTCCACGAACGAAGATTATGCAATTCATGGTAAATGAATAACAACAATAACAAAAAAAGGTAAACAGTGCGAAAATTAAGGATTGGATCGGTTTGTTTGCATTGTTGGTGCCACTGAGTTGGTCTTATATTGACCCTTTGTCCGAGGTACGTTGATTTTCCTGTATTGGATAAGTTGTGCAGTTTTTCACATACACACGTCAACTATAATGGGTTTGGAAACAATTCCATTAAAATTATTTTTTCTTGGCGTCAAAACAAATACACACTCTATTTTCTTGCAGTGGTGTGATTTTTTCTTAGTTGTACCACTGTCTAAACAAAGAAAAAAAACCTTTTAATTTTAAATTCATCTGCAAAATAATATTTTGGTATTCTTTTCATAAGTATTTATGAAAATAAAAGGATCCAAACATATCGAAATGGAATAATTTTGGAGGAGGAATATCCAAATGTAAATAAAAAGCAGCTGTATTGCAATTTTGATTTACGAAAACTTATGAAAAATTTCCTTTATAAAGTGAAAGGGACCTTTTGTGTCTTTTTGTGATGGAATCCCAACTCATATTGGACCCAAAGAATCTCACTTTCCTCACTTTTCGTACCAATCCCATTGCACTTTTCTTCACTAACCCTAGATCAATGCCCACGTCAAATTTTATGCTTCTAATATATATTTTACACCATTTTTTATATTTTTTAATCGCTTTTACCTTCTAATATTATTCATAAAAATAATAGTTAGCTTATATTCACTTTTTTTTTTCTATCTAACTCGAAGTAAATTATAGTATTAAACAAATGATTATTTATATTTATTTGTTATTATGATCATTGATATTTTATAACTGGTTCATCGTTTATGTTGAAATATATGTTATAATGTATACCAATTTATGGTACTAGTGAAAAAAAGAACTTTTTTTTTCCTACAGCGAACACTACGTAGTAGTGAAAAAAGTGCTTTTTGTTAATCTCTAACAACCTGCTTCATGATTTTCACGTTGTTGAATGCATTTAATTTTCGTAAGTTGTTAATTGCATTTTACACTTGTACACGGTCTGGTTACTCTTCTATCAACAATAAGTGATAGTTAATATAAAATTCGTAGACAAAATTGGTATATTTGAAGTGATGAAACAGATTTAACTTTGAGGAAAAGTTTCTCTAAATTATTAAATTTTATAATTTTGAACCCAAAATTGTAAATCAGGGTCAGTTAAATTTTTTTTTAAAATAGAGTGAAGTCGTCAAAATTTATAATAATATTAAAAAGTTATTATGAGTATGATTAATTAATTTTTTCTTTTAAAAGTGAAGTCGTCAAAATTCTTAAAGATTCTTTATATAAAAAAGTGAAATTGTCATCGATCCATGACGATTTTAATTTAATATTTTTTTAAATAACTTTTTTAAAGAGTTTGAATTATATATTATCTTTTTAAGCGCAGAGACTGAATATTTTTTTTTAATTTTAGTTGATTGGTACAATAAATTAAAATAAATAGTTGATAAACCGTAGTAAATTGTAGATAAAATTGATCGTAATTAACAATATTTTTCATCAAACTAAAAATATTAAAATCATTACCTTATATAATAAAAAATTACGTAATAAATTACATTGAAAATTATATATTAATGTCTACTTTTATTTCAATAATATTTTTATTTATTTTTACTATTTATTGTATCAATTAACTCAAATTTAAAAAATAAAAAATATTTAATTACATTTAAAAGAAATATTTTAAAAAAAACTGAATTAAATCATGACTTCTAACAATTTTACTTTCTGATAAAAAAAATCGTTAGGAGTCCTGATGACTTTATTTTTGTGAAAAGAAAAAAACTGATCACATTCATGAAATATGAAATTTGAATGTCGTCGTAAGTCCTCACGATTTCACCTTATTTCAACTGACCCTGGTTTACAATTTTGAATTCAAAACAATTTTGTAATATAAAAAAATTAAACCTTTTTTTTCTTGCTCTCAAATTCATTTTAACATTTTTCACAAAATTTATTCATTTTTTAGTGAGCATAACATATCATGTTACAAAAGGTGTTGTTGAAAAATAATCTCACGTTGATGAATTAAAAGTGTCATTCCCTTTGATAATCATCCAACGTCTTTGTTGGAAACGGATTTAAGTGTATTTTTATTCCAATAGTTCGATTTTAAATTTTCGAAAATATTAGTATTGACTTTAACTTTTATATTTTTAAAATAATTTGTTAAGTTAGTATGATGTGATACATATCTAAATATGTGTTATGTCCACAATCATGGCAATTATCTAAAGTTAGATATAACTTCAACACTTTCCTGAATTTAAATATAAAAGAATATTTATAATTAGTGGAAAAACACATTAAACTAATAAGTTCTATTTAGTATCATCATTACTTAAAATAATTAAAATTATTCAGATGAGAATATCATCTTCGAGGGAGGTAACTAAGGGCAATTTTACAAAATAAAAAATAGTTATATTAAATTAAAAGTTTAATACTTATTTAACACCTAACTGTAAACTTACATAGTGATATTTTTCAAAAATAGTAAAAATAAAAAGTTTAAAGTTTATGCAAAAAACAAGAACTAAATTTAAGAATGATGATCAATACATGTATTGTTATGTCAGTGTCTGAGAATAATGAAAGAAAATAAAAAAGTGGACCAATACCTTATATGTGGTTACCAGTTAGTGGCATCTTCTTTTCTTTTTCTTTCTACTTTTCAAATGCAACTTATTAATTCCAGCCTCAAAAGCTTTTCAACTGTTCCAAATTAATGTGTATGTCATCATAGTAGATTTTTTCATCTAAATAGGACATATGGATTAAAACATTATAGTTAGAATTCAGTTTTAGAAAAATTGAATTCCAACTTAATTTTTAATTTTGTTATCATTTGAAAATTAAAAGAAAAAAAATTGGATTAAAGTTTTACAAAAGATAATACAGATTAAAACTCAGTTTTTCATATTGTAAAAAAAAAAATCATAGCGTTTATGTAAATTTTTAATATAGTATGTTATATAGGTAAATTTTAGTGCTATTTAGGTGAAAAAAAAAAATCATTCAAAGTGTGTTCGCCACCAATGAATAAGTTTGTGGTATGTGAGTGCATTCTTCTAAACTTCAATGTTCTTCACTTATCTTCCAAAAAGCAAGTTGCGTGGTCTAGAAAGGGATTCCTTTATAATATGTGGAATCTTTGACATAGAAAATTACTTATGTAAATAATTTTATTTATTTATCAAAACACGTGATTTTTAAATAGAATGTTAAAGCCGGTCAGGTCTGTCGAACCAGTCCGCCAGCCTACTAAAAAATGGTGGGTTGAGTTGGAAATTTCAACCTGTCAATTTATTGTAACCCGGCTTGTCTAGCCTGCCAGTTTAGCGAGTCAAAACGGGCCAGTTCGTCCTGACCCGCCAATCCATTTTTTTTTTAATTTTTTGTTTAAAATTAAGAATAATTAAAAAATAATACTTCTTTATATTATATATATATGTATATTATATATATATATATATATATATAAGATTTATAAACAAAAATTAAAAAAAAATTAAAAAAAAAGATGCGGACCAATATGACAGAACGGATTACAATATCCAATCCATTTATTGGTGGCGGACTAGCCTGACCCGACCCGTTTTTGGCGGGTCACAGGCGAATCAGACCAAAACGAGCTGGACTGACCCGTTTTGTCACCCCTACTTTTGAATAACTTTTTTTTCATGTGAAATCTGTTTTGATCATTTTTAAAGTCATATATATATATATATATATATATATATATATATATATATATATTTATAATATATATATATAAAAAAATAAAAATAAATAAAAAAAAAAAA
>Ga0209589_1011199_pt1 | contig 12733 bp, 12 predicted proteins | sample CowpeawhiteBW_FD_187525 | JGI IMG/M metagenome (GOLD analysis project Ga0209589, IMG submission 187525) | Root nodule microbial communities of legume samples collected from California USA - Cow pea white BW (SPAdes) (version 2) | ecosystem: Host-associated > Plants > Roots > Nodule | place: USA...
TATCCCATGATATATAAACGTATAAGTTATATTTATATGTAAGCTTTATAAATAAATAAATATATAAATATATATACAGTTAAGAAAATATTAAAAAAATTTATACGAGATAATCAAATAAATTAATGATATGTACAGTTAGAATAATATTTTAAGAATATTTATATATAATATAATATATTTTAATGGATTATTTTAAAACATAATATACAAATATATAAATAGATAATAGATAATAGAGATAATATATAATATATATCACATAATATATAAACGCTAAGTTATATTTATATGTAAGCTACATAAATAAAGATAATATATATATATATATATATATATATATATATATAATATATAATATATATATATATATATATATATAATATAAAATATAAACGTATATATTATATTATATGTAAAGTGTAAGGTATAAAATATATATACGTTTATACTTTTGGAAGTGAGATATAACGTGGGATTGTGTTAAAAATAAAGATGTCAAAAGATTTTTCAATAGTAATATAATAACAGCACTAATATAATAATAATAATACTAATTAAAATATTGTATAAAGTAATAAATAAATAATCGAATAATGAAATCGACACCGTTACTAAACATAAAATAAATAATTATTATATTTAATGCAATTGTATTTTCGGTCAAAGTTAATTATTAAGCTATTTACACTATTCATAATTTTTTTTTCGAAATAAAATTTATAAATGTAGAGTTTGAAATAGGAATTTATGTTAAAACATGACAATTCTACCACTAGACGAATCTACACTTTATATTTTTTTACGGTTTATCATTTATAATTTTTTAATCTTTTACTATTTACACTTTTTTGCACCCTCGAACATTTGTATTTTCAGAGACATTAATAATATTAATATTAAACTTGAAATTTGATTAACTTCTCTCACAAATCTTAATCATAATATTACTATTAAAATTTTACTGTTATAAATTAATTTTTAAAATAGAAATGAATTAGTATTAAAATTTTCAAAATATTAATAATATGTGATCTAATATTCACACTTCAAACAAGCTTATTTAAATATCACATAAAAGATATAAATATTAATAACAATTTTTAAAATATTATTTGTACTTTATTTCAAATTGGAAAAATATCTCTCACACTTAAACTCAAATCACAAACACATTCCCATACACTTTCCCTTTTCCTATATATTATTTGGACAAACACGCATTCTTTTGTTTTCCTTTTTCATTTATAATATTATATTCTTCATTTCACGATTTCCATGCTCGTTACATACCATCTTTTTAAGTAAGTTATTTTTTACTACTCTTTCCCTAATCATTTGGAACGTTGTACAAAGGATGTGATATGGTAAATTATTCTATTCATTTTTCATAGGTGTTGATTGACTTTTGAAACTTTAATTCATAAAAAATTAAAACATTTTTAATGTTTTTAAACAACTGTCACATATTTTTACCTTTTAAGAAAGCTTAAACATTAATTTAAAAAATAATTTTGATAACATAAACATAAGTGTATTCTTACTAAGTGAAAATTATAAATTCTTAAAACTTTTAAATTTTTTTCTAAAATTAAGATACATATTGCCAAATTTGAAATTTTTACTTTTTTTTCTAAAATTAAGATACATATTGCCAAATTTGAAATTTGAAATATATGATAATAAAATTTTAATTTAAATTTTAAAATTTCAAAAAAATTATAAAAATATGGTAACTAAGTTTTAATTTAAAATTCAAAGTCAAGAAAAAAAAAATCCAAACTTTGCCAAATACATAAAAATGTATCTAATTTAATATATAAATGTGGTAATTATATTTATCAAAATTTATTATCTTATTAAAATTATTTATAACGTGGGATTGTCTTACTTAAATCTTTACTAGTTTATCATAATATTTTCTCCTTAAATCTGGTAGGAAATAAAGCTGATTTATTTGATTAAGCGTGATATATAAGTAGAGTGAACATTGAAGCATTTCAATTTAGTATTCAAATTTAGAAATTTTCAAGTGATTTAGAGAACGAAACATGTGGTGTTCTTTGAAGGAGGGATGTTAGTCAATTAAAGATTAAAAGGAGTTAGATTAAACTTTGGAGTATTCGACGAGGGGAGCAAATTGTTTTAGTTATTTTAATTATTTCAACATGTTTTGACTTGTATAAACTTGTTTTGTATCTTATTTGTGAATATATAATGAGTTTTGATGTTTTATTGATGTTGTGTGAGAAACCTTGCATGGGCAAGGGATGATTTTTGACATGTTTTGTGTGTTTCTTAGCAAGAGGTGAAGTCTTGAGCTCTTGGTGTGTTATGTATATCCAATCAGTCTCTAGTGATGAGTAGGAGGGGTTTAGTTTCGGGGGAGTGAATGATTGGTAAACTCTGTGTTGCATGGTGGTACAACTGGTGAACTTCGCCCATAAGTCTCTTTGGGAGAGTAGTGAGGAGTGAACTTTGTTTGTAAGACTATGGAAGCAGTAAGGAGTTCTAGCTCTAGTGGTCAGTGAATGATTGGTAAGCTACATGCATGAGTTGCAGATGGAAACATGTTATTTGCTTAGTTCTCAAAGAGCAAATGGAAACAATGTGAGAAGGTGCAATAATTGGGGAAGTAATTTATCAAGTGGTTTGTGTGAACTTGTTAGAGTGAGATCCATGCACTAGAGATAACACATGTGTTTGTATCATGTGTTGTTTGAGTTTAAGATTTTTATTGAAAATTATTTTAAAACTTATCACCCTTCAATTTTTGTGGTTGTGATTTCCTTATGCGAGGATCTTCTTTTTATACGGCAACATATGATAATACAGGTGTTGAGGAAGATGCGCAACAAAGATGAGAGTGCAGGGGATAGTTGTCAGAGCAGTGTTTTTTAGTCATTCTTTTTTTTAAGAAGTTTCTTTTCCATTGTTAGTTTCTTTTTCGTGGGAAGACCACATCAAACTCATGATAAAAGTGCACGAAACATACATAAACTATACCTTTTATGAAAAAAATTTAAGGAAATGGATGGAAGCAAAACATGAAACCACTTATATGAATTTTCTGTGTGTTGTTGACCGTCCTTACAAATCTAGATTTTTCCGAAAAGTGCACTGGTTCGAATGTAGTACAACAAGATTGTATGTAAAGGGATTTAACTTGATAAAATAGTAACCTATGATCTATTCAAGTTTGTGAATAGAACAGTGATAAAAGTTGTGGCAAATTTAAAAAGAGTTTGAATGAATGATAAAAATAAGTGAATATGATTAAGATGTTGAGATTGAACTTGTCTACTCTTCCTCTACTACACTGCCTCTGACTCATTACAAGTTATCTTCTTTACTCTAGTGTTCCTAGAAGTTGTATTACCTAAGAAAAAATTATTATTATTTCAAAGGTGGTATTTTGATGTGAGGTTATCATTTAAATTAATAAATAAATAATTTTATAAAAGTGAATGGTAGTACAATTGGTTAAAGCCTTAGCTATGAGGTCATGGTCATGGATTTGATTCTGGATGTGTGCATTTGAAGTGATTATATTTTAAATATTGTTTTTATAATTATTTTGAAAGTTTTTGGGTGACTTTGGTGTTACCTATATTTTATAATTATTTATAATTTATTTGGGATGTTTTATTGTTTGGATATTATTGTAATGTTTGTTGTGTGTGGGGTTGATAAGAAAAATAGGATAATTTATATGGTTTTGAGTGTTGGTTTAGATCTTAGAATTGGTAATTAGAACCTTGGCTAGACCAAAAAGGCATAAACGTGCAATGTTTTTATAGGTAAATAGAAAACTTTAAGAAGAAGCAATCTTTGGAGCACTAGAAATTTTTTGTGGATTCTTGGTAGGAGATAGAACTAGAATAGTATGGTGTTTAAAAAATTTGAGTCATGGTTTTGTATGGTTTAGTGTGAGTATGGTCAGTGGAAAAGTGCAAAATATTATGTTATTCTGTTGAGAAGAAGAGAACTTGTGGTATGGGTTTTTGGTAGGAGATAGAACTATAATAGTTTGGTGTTTAAAAAAAAGTGAGCCATGGTTTAGTATGGTTTAGTTTGAGTATGGTAAGTGGAAAAGTGCAAAATATTATGGTGCACGGAAAGAGGAGAGTATGGAATATTGTGGTAAGTTTACTAAGTGACATGATTATATTAGATGCAATTTTGTTCTATGTTGGTTATTTTATTTAGTCTTTGTTGAATTGGTTGTGTTGTAGTGGGAAATGATATGCATGAAATGGATGGTTCAAAGGTATGCAATAAAGTATTGTGAAGGTTTGTGGATGACCAATGGTCATTTGGTATTTCTTTATGTTTAATTGCTTTTGAAGTAACCCAAAATATGTGTTGTACACTAATTTTCGTATTTTGGAAGTGTTTTTGCGAGGTGGTAGGCCCTAAGCAGTGTGTTTACGAGGCATTGGACGCTGAGTGGTGATTTTATAGCGTTAGGTTGTCAATTTTGTCTGTTTTTCTTGGTTTAAGTGTAATAGCACGTTCTAAGGTGATGATACATGTATGGTACAGCTGTTGTTATATTTCATGATGAGTATATGTCATGATATGATATATTCGCATGATGAGTGGAGGTATGTTTGATCATGTGATGAGATGTTGTATGTATGTGTATACATATATGATGGGATAATATGACTTCTTTGATAACCGTAAAGCCAAGATGGTTCTTGTACCCAAAGGAATTTGTTGAGTTGGGTAAAAGGGTTTGTTTCAACCATAAGGCTTTGGCATGAGCTTAGCAAGGGTCCTCTTACCCAAGACTTTGTTGAGAGGGTATAGTTGTTGCTTGTAAGTCTATGGAAAGTAGGGAAAAGACCCATTCTAGGAGGCGTTGTTGCACATGAAAGGTAGAGCAGTTGGTTGTGAGAGAATGTCATGCTATTTAATATTATTTGGTAGTAACATTTGGATGATTGCATGTTGTGGTTTTGGAAAGATGTGATGGTTTGTTATCTTGGTTGAGTTTATGGAGATATTGTGATCATGCAAGGTGAGTTATATGTTGGTGATATACTATGGTATATTGTTTAATCTAGTTCACTCACCCTTGCTTTTATGTGTTTTTTGTGTTTGTGTTTGATGTAGATGCTAGTGGAGATGCATAGTTGTGAGGAGCTCCTATAAAAGCTTTTAGAAGTTTTATTATGAAGCATTTGCAAACATTTTCTTTTGAATAAGATGTAATAGTTTGGCTATTTTTGAGTTTTAAACTTGGAAGAAATTTGTATTAAGTTTCATTTTGTTTACTTAAACCAGTTTGGTTTATTTTAATGATGTTTTATTTGGACCAAAATTTTGACAAGTGGTTTTTATAAATAAAATGGTTGTGAAGTTTTCTATTTAATATCATGGTATCAGAGTTGTGTTTTGAAGTTTTGGAATTTTATATATTACATGTGGTATGTCAAAATTGGTGTTACATTTGTGATATCAAAGTTAGGTTTTATTGTTTCAAAAATTTGTTGGGGTTTTGGGAAGTAAGCTCGATGTGGTTCTGTTGTGTGATTTTTTGGCTTATGATGTGTTGATGAGTCTATTGTAATGTCTTGTAATGTTATGAATGTTTTGGTTGCAATGTTGCATTATTTTAATTGGATGTGTGTGGTCGAAATGGCACGCCGTGGACCTAGTACGTCGAACCCAATCCTTCCTGCTAATGAGATCGCGCAGACCATCCAATGAATGGTCAATGCGATTCAGTAGCAAACTCCTAACAATGCACCTCAGAATTAAATTAGCTTGAACAACTTCATGAGGCACAATCCTGCTATGTTCAACGAAAAGGCTACACCCTATGAAACAGATGCTTGGATTTTGGAAAATGAGAAGATCTTCAAGGTCATTGCTTGCCCTGAATAACAGAGGCTAACTTATGCATCCTTTTTACTTGTGGGTAACGTTGAATAATGGTGGGGTAGTATGCAACAACTGTAAGACCCGTAAAAATTAATTAATTAATTAATTAAATAATAATAAATGTGGCTAGTGGGGGCCTTTATGACAATAAATGTTAATTGATGTGATGTGGAAAAGTACTAGCTTAAGTGGTTGAGAGTACTTCGATTGTGTGAAAGGACTTGGGTTCAAGTCCTATGTATGCCATTTGTGTGATATTTAATATGTTATTTTTTTAATAATATGCTTGGTCATGTGGAGTGATAATATAATCTTAAATTTTATGAATTATCATAAAACATAGATTGGTTGAATGGTTGTGCAATTGATTTGGCCTTGGCTTGGTTATGGGTTCAAACCTTGGTGAACCTAAACTAACTTTCTTTTTGCTAATTTTAGTTTTGGTATGAATGTGAAGGGGCAAGGGAAACCCTAGCTAAAGGAGTAGCCAAGGGTGTTGGAAAACCAAATGGAATAGCCAATTGAATGATAATTAAAACTAAGTTTTAAGCCATTTTCATTTTGGCTAATAAACCATCATTAAAGTACAATTAAAGAGGCAAATTGAAGGAAAAAGAGATAACTTTTGAGTCTGCCATTTTGAGAATAGTAAGGAGTGTTATTACAGAGGAGAAACGTGAGGTTAGGTGTAGCAAAGGTACTGGTTTGGAGGAGAGTCAAAAGGAGACCATTGGTGATCCAAGGAAACTCTCAAGTGTCCACTTTTAAGCAAAGGAAACCTGGTTAGGGGAGTTTAATTCTGTGTTTTGTATGCCAATTATATGATTTTGTGCTATACTTGATGAATGGGGTGTGTTTTTCGACGTTTTCGTTCAATCTTAGCATTATCAAGTTTGAGCATGAAATGAACTCCCTCGCTCACTCATCCCAAACAAGAGTACCTCCGGTGAACTAAATCGTTCACATTCCGTATGCGGTCCACCCAACACGAACTCCTCGCTCGTGACTAAAACCAAGCACATCCCAGATCGCTATGGACTTAGTCCTTCAAATCTAACATCACAAACATAACTTCCAACAGCAGCCGTATCCGCCTGGCACTGCCAAAGCGTCGTCGGGCGAAACTCAAGCAGACCTCCTGGCGCATCATTTTGCGTCGCTAGGCATTGAGTAAAGTCAATGGCCACTGCCACTAGTTTAGGTGTCTTCCGCCTGGTGGCTTGTCCTGGGCCGCTATGCACCATACCAGTAGTGCAGTGCTACTGGTTTTTGGCACATTAAACAGGCCTTAATGGACCCCCAAACCACTCATACACATATTATCATACATTCATATTTAAACAGACCTTAATCCATTTCCTATGACAATAGTTCCAAGCATCACAATTCACGGTATCACCATCCATGTCATGCATATAATTAAATATTATGTAAGCAATCATGATTTCATTCTTTTACCTATTAATATATATTAATTCACTTGGTAATTTAACAACTGAGGGAACGCGTAACGACAATTCCAGTTACAGTTTTCCACATCCAGTCAACGAACCCTTTTTAATTCTTTCATGCACTTGATCCCTTACAACTCATACTTATACATACCAACATTCAACTCCCTCACGTGTTCACGTTATACCTCCTTCATTAACTACCCCATTTCATGCAAAAGATCTCGAGCCAAACCCCCAAAGAACGAAATTCACATGAACAGGTGAGGGAGTTGAATGTTGGTATGTATGCCCCTCTTTACTAAGATTTTACCGATACTATGAAAATTTGACTTTTCATAGTATCACAGTAAAAAATAAGTAAAGATAGAGACACTAATTTCGTCTGGGTTTTGAACAAGGAAGGGGTGACTAAAAAAATGGATTTAAAGGGATGTGATGACCAATTATAAAAAAAGGGTCAGGATCCAAAGAAGAAAAAAACTCGACCATTTCGAAGAAGAGGGTCCTGATGTCAAGAAAGAAATAAATGACCATTCCATTGGAGAGGGTCTTGTTGTAACAAAGAAATCAATGACCATTCCATCGGAGAGGGCCTTGATGTAAACATAAGAAAATCAATGACCATTCCATCGGAGAGGGCCTTGATGTAAACATAAGAAAATCAATGACCATTCCATCGGAAAGGGCCTTGATGTAAACATAAGAAAATTAATGATCATTCCATCGGAGAGGGCCTTGATGAAAGGAGGATCTGGACTTGACCAATCCCAAGGAGAGGGTCATTGTCCGAAAGGAGAACACAAGAGTTGACCATTCCTAAGGAGAGGGTCGCGAGATAGGCTTAGCGGACCAAGTGAGATGGGCTTTGTGGGCCAAATTAAGCTAGGATTGGGGGCTAATACGAAACTGGACTTGGTGAAGCAGTACGAATTTAGGCTTGATGGGCCAGTACGGAACTGGGCTTGGTGGGCCAGACAAAATTGGGCTTGGTGGCCAGTACGAAACTGGGCTTGGTGGGCCAGTGCAAAACTGGGCTTGTTGGGCCAGTACGAAACTAGGCTTGGTGGGCCAGACAAAACTGGGCTTGGTGGGCCAGACAAAACTGGGCTTGATGGGCCAGTACGAAACTGGGCTTGGTGGGCCAGTACGAAACTGGGCTTGGTGGCCAGTACGAAACTAGGCTTGGTGGGCCAGACAAAACTGGGCTTGATGGTCCAGTACAGAACTGGGCTTGGTGGGCCAGTACGAAACTGGGCTTGGTGGGCCAGTACGAAACTGGGCTTGATGGTCCAGTACAGAGCTGGGCTTGGTGGCCAGTACGAAACTGGGCTTCGTGGGCCAGACAAAACTAGGCTTGGAGGACATATAGGTCTTTCATATGAATGAAGATGACCATCAATCTGAGAAATGCCAAGAAGAGGTTTTTATAAATCGACTCCTTCAGAAGAAACAATGGTTGAAGATGTATGATGCATGAAAGTGCTCACTCATGTTATGATGTCAAGATATTTGTGCTTTTCGAATCTGATGTCAATACATGAACGATGATATATCATGCAAATGGTTATGCATGATAGAAAGCATGTTTTCTTATTTTTAAGCACAAGGGATCAAAACATTATTGTAGAGATCAAGATCAGGAAATGCATGAATGCATGATGAAAAACTTGTTATGCTCTGCATTTTGAAAATTTTTGCTAGAGTCAATTGTTCTCTTTTCAATCATCAAACTCATTGTTGTGGAAATATGTAGGATGAAAATCGACCTATTTTGAAATGGAGTAATGATTGCAAGAGATAGTTGACAAGGCGTTCAAACATTAGTAGCCATGTTTTCAAAGAGAAGAAACAAGTTGTTGAAACTTTTATAGGGTGTTGAAACCCCAACTTAATAAGGAGAAAACAAGGTGTAGAACCTTGGAAGAGCATAAAAACCCTGACTTAAACAAGAGAGACAAGGTGTCAAAACCTTGGCACAGAGATCAAGGTGTTGTAACCCTGATATGCATGAGAAACAAGGTGTCGTAACGTTGGTGCAGGGACCAAGGTGTCGAAACCTTGGTGCAGGGATCAAGGTGTCATAACCCCAATATGCAAGAGAAACAAGGAGTCGTAACCTTGGCGCAGGGATCAGGGTGTCGTAACCCCGATATGCATGAGAAACAAGGTGTCGTAACCTTGGTGCAGGGATCAGGGTGTCGTAACCCCGATATGCATGAGAAACAAGATGTCGTAACCTTGGTGCAAGGATCAGGGTGTCGTAACCCCGATATGCATGAGAAATAAGGTGTCGTAACCTCGGTGAAAGGATCAGGGTGTTGTAACCCCGATATGCATGAGAAACAAGGTGTCGTAACCTTGGTGCAAGGATCAGGGTTCGTAACCCCGATATGCATGAGAAACAAGGTGTCGTAACCTTGGTGCAAGGATCAGGGTGTCGTAACCCCGATATGCATGAGAAACAAGGTGTCGTAACCTTGGTGCAAGGATCAGGGTGTCGTAACCCCGATATGCATGAGAAATAAGGTGTCATAACCTCAGTGCAAGGATCAGGGTGTCATAACCCCGATATGCATGAGAAATAAGGTGTCATAACCTCAGTGCAAGGATCAAGGTGTTGTAACCCCAATATGCATGAAAAGTTGAATTCCTGATGAAAATAATGTTGGTTGTGTTTTGTCCTTTGATTATTCTATGCAAGTATGAGCCATCTGTTTCATTTGCAATCATCAAACTCATATTTATTTTCAATGTTTCATGAAAGTGAGGAGTGTCACATTTATCGAGGTCTAACATCTGAAATGAGTATATCTTTGACTTTCTCTTTTATGATATTAATGCACGCATATTTGAATTCACAAGTGAGTGAAAGCTAGACATGTTTGGGAAGAGTTTGAAGGAGACTGAGATAGTCGTGCGGGCACGCTGTCTCCACACACCCTTCAAAGGAGAAGCAATATGTGAATATCTGGTTGACAAATACAAGAATCCCAAAAATTGCCCCAGTTATGGTGTATGAGAAAAATGGTATAAGGATATTGATCAATGAATGTTAGGGTGAGATATTCATATGAAACCCACGAAACTGCCCTAGTTTTGGTGTTTGGAGAAGAATTTGAATGAACGAGGGATGTTGTTTCAAAAGGGGTAGTGGAAATGAAGGATTGGGTGAAAAGGATTGCCCAATTGGTTTTTTTTTACTTGCCTTCGGTCAGATAATAGGGTGTTCCCTTCTTCATGAGACATTATTATTTTTCTTCACTTTTGAAATCAACTCTTTGGTTTGATCAATTTATTGAAAATCTCTATTTTTTATCATTTTCTTTGAAGCATCATCTAAATAACATGCATAAAATTTCCAAGGGTTTAGAAGGGGTTGGATGAGATGACAAGGACCGACTAGGGAGCTGACCCAGTTTGATTTAGTCTCATGGCACCAAGTATGTTTGGGCTTGCCCCAGCTATTGATGACATGAAGAAAATGATATGGACTTCAAAAGTTGGCCCAACTTGAGAGTATGGATTGGCTTCAGGGTACAAAATGTGTTTGACTTCCCCATTTATTGATGAAAGGGTTAGAATAATTAAGAGGACTTCAAAGATTTCTCTGATTTGAGGACCTGGATTGACACACAGATTGTGTTTGATCTGCCCTAGTTATAGTAAGGCATGAAGAGGTTGAAATGTGGTAAGGACTCTAGACGTTGCCTCTAGTGTAACCATGATGGTTAGGGTGAAATTACCCTATCTTGGGATAAATGACAAGTCATATGAATGGTGAAATGAAGCAACTGTCTAGTTTGGATTTTAGAGAAAAAGGTTGGACAATTGTATGAAATTATTGGACAAGTTTGGGTTGAAAGCAGAGGATATGGTAGGAAATGAAGATGAAATCCATGAAGAGGGTGAGAATGAAACAACAAAGGAGGATGCCCCTTATCTAATTGATTAACCAGACTTATTTTAAGGAGCTTTAGGCACATGTGAATGAAAAACTGTCTGAATCACTGAAAGCAAATCTCAAAACACATTTTTCAATTTTTATTTTTCCTCTTTTTTTTTGAATTTTGGACAAACCTTTCAGCACGCCAATATGATTTCCATGAATTAAACTTTTTGAAAGGTACCGACAATCAGTCTTGGATCTGTGTGGGTTTTATTATGCTTGTATCGTGGTCAAGGCTATGGGTATGAAAGCAAATGTGGGTAGTAAAAACTCAAAAAGATGTGATGGTATTTTGGAACAATGATCTTTGAATAATGCTGCATCATAAATTCATTTGCCTCTTATGTGTTCACCATTTCTCTTTTTTTTTTCTCTAAACATCGATTCTCTTTTTTTGTTTCTTCTTGATGTAACCAAATCATCATCATTTTTTTTTTGTCTTTTTCAAACTTTTTGATTCTGATGGATTTTTTATTGGTGAACCGTCTGTCAAACAAAAGTGCAAACCATCAATGTGAGGTGACCCTTGTTCAAGGTAATTTGAAAGAAAAATATTTGCTCTTTTAAGTCTCAAAGGGGTAACAAAGGATCACATTTTGTGTTTTATAATAAAGAAACATGGCCACACATCATTTCCAAAACATGATTATTTTCTCTTTCAAAAAAATTTAACTCAAGAAAAAAAATTGGTTCATGTTAAAGTTTGTCCCTTGCTTTTATTCTTTTTTTTTCTCTTTTTTTTTTGCCTAAACCACCCTTTCAGGTTTTCAGTCTAGCAGACATTTTTTTATTTTTATTTTCATGTTAAGAGATTTGCTCGCAGTCTATCCAGGCTAGTGTGCCCCTTTTATGTTGATCCTCCATGAAATTCAAAATGTAGGCTTTATGGATGAAAAAAAGGATGAGTTTGAAAATCTCATGTTATGCAGATTAGACTTATGCTTCAAAAGATATGATATCAAACATTATCTATTCATTCATTTGACCAAAGCATTTTTTTTTGCCAAAACTGCCTTTTTTGGTTTTCAGTCTAGCAAACTTTATTTTCTTCTTTTCGCATTTTCCTTTTTTTTAATGAAATTTTTTTTTGTCTCGATGGATTCAAGGACCACCCAACAAGTGTAGACAAGGATAAACTTAGAAAATCTACCAACTCTAAGGGTTTATGTTTATCAACTTGGGTAATGTCAATGTTGATAGGACAAATCCTTTATTGTAGGGAAGTCGAAGGATGGACTGTTTCAAACCATGCGCATACGAACGTCTTAAAAGAAAGAGTCAAGTCGTTATTCTTGATTAAACATTTGACCCTAGAAAAGCGTGACACCCCATTATTCTCTTTTTTTTCAAGAAGTGAATTTGATGATTTGCGAGAAAAACAAGTGACTCAAAATGTAACAACCTTTTTTATTTCCTTCCTCTCTTTTGCAGAGTCTGTTTA
>Ga0209589_1011204_pt1 | contig 12730 bp, 3 predicted proteins | sample CowpeawhiteBW_FD_187525 | JGI IMG/M metagenome (GOLD analysis project Ga0209589, IMG submission 187525) | Root nodule microbial communities of legume samples collected from California USA - Cow pea white BW (SPAdes) (version 2) | ecosystem: Host-associated > Plants > Roots > Nodule | place: USA...
ATATTCTGGAAGATCACTCAAGTGTAGATCCAAGAAGATTGAGAGTTGATACTACTATGAAGGGTCTTGCTTGAATCAAGGAGCATCTAGTCAAATCTGCACAGTATAGGTGTATTCGTTTCTTGTTCTGTATTTCTGATTACAGTTGCTTCAGTGTTTGAAGTGTAGGCCTAGGGGCAATTGTGTGGATGCATTGCTCCTAGGGAAAGTTCTTGATTGGTGAATCAAGTTCTTGGGTTTTGGGGGTTAGAATTACATAGGTGTGCTTGTAATTCTTGGAACATTTCTGTTTAGTGGAATCCTCCTAAGTGTGTTGCTTAGGAGAAGACTGGATGTAGATTCGCCTTGAATCGAACCAGTATAAATTGTGTGTCTTGATTCCTTCTTCTCTCCCTTAATCTTTCTTGATTGATTTAAATAGTCCATTAACCCAGAACTGTGTAATTGATTAATTGAGCTTTAAAACCTAAAGATCTTTCCAAGATTCATCTTAAACCAGATAAAAGCCTATTAATCAATTCAGGTCCCTTTGTGGTTAAGATAATTAGACAGATCTATTTTTAACAAACATGAATAAGAATTGAGATAATTTATAATGCATGAGAACGAAGTGGTTGAAATCAAATATTAACAAATTGTAAATACAACATATTAATTTCTTGTTGTGCAATAATTATTTGATAAACATACAAAAAATAATTTTCATTGTGTTTTTAGAAACTTTGTGGTATACCCCCGAGTTATCGAATGTGAGAGTTGCCATATGTTGAACAACTCTCTTAAGAGATAACGATATGTAGCACTCGTTATGGGCAGTCGGTACTCTTACCGTTTTTTACTAACATTAATACTTGTTAAAGGTGAGGAGGAGAAGAAAGATTCCAAAAGAAGAGCGACGAAAACGAGAAATTGAGATCGATAATACTTTTAGAATTAAATTTTTTTAGTACAAACTTTTAACATATTACGAATATCTTTTTTAAGGTACATTTTTGAAAAACATGTGTTTCAACAAATTAATTTCAAAGGATTTTTAGGATTATAAAACAGAATATACAAAAATACACTTTTTTTACGAGTTAAAATTACTAAAATCTATATAAATTGTTTTTACTGAATAACTTATGTATATATTAATTTTAATTTATTAGAAAACTTATTTTTTTAGATTCTTTTAAGAAAAAATTATTTGAAGATATCTTGTATCAAGATAAAGTGTGTCCAACATCATTATTATCTTATTTGACATTAAATATTGTTAGCTTATTACGCATGCCAAAAAACAATCACGTTTTTATTCTGTCTTTGAAAACTTTGGTTCATCGTTATTTCTATTAGTCTGTCCTTTTCACCAAACTTTGTTATTTGTAGAATGATACTTCTCTGTCTTCTTATTTATTTAGTAAAAATGGCTTCATACATTAAGAACTTCAAATTTATTTAAGGGGAAACCTATATAATTTCTTAAGAAGTTTATTTTGCATGGATTTTTCTGTAAAATTTTTCTTGCCATTAAATAATTATAAAAAATTATGATTTTTAAGAAAATAACTAGGAAAGACAACAAATTTATCATTCTTGATATTTTGCAATTTGATGACCGTGTTTAGAAAATAAAAAAAAAGAGGAATATATATATATATATGAAATAATGAGCCAATTTAGACAAATGAGCTGTTAATATTATAATATATATATATATATATATATATATATATATATATATATTTATAATCTTTGTGATCATGATATTATTTTAAATGACGATTTTATTATTCTGTCCTTTCTAAAGGTATCTAATATATGGTCCTAATATATATATATATATATATATATATATATATATATATATATATATATATATTAGTCATAGATTATATGAGTTAGATATAATTTTTTTTTAATATTATTCAGTTTATATTTTAAATTATTTAGAATATGTTCATAACTTGTAGGTTATTATTCAGTTTTTGGTATCATTTATGTTATAAAAGCTTATTCCCTCGTTATCTATATATCATCAATGAAAAATATTAATGTTTATATTTCTGTTTCTCACTAGTGTAGGAGATACTTTCTATATAGATTAAAATTAGGGACAATCATATTATAAATTTTATTTTTTTATTTTTTGACATGTTTTAATGTGGTGGTTGATTAATGTATCACTATCTTTTTTTTCTGAAAAAATTAATAATTTACACTAAATCATGTAGTAAAAAATAGAATAAAAAAAATAAAAGTCAAACTATAATTTTTCTAAAATTAGTTTCTTTTGGAACGAGTATAGTTACAAGCTATATAGAAAATAATGGCATAAAAAAACACATAAGCTGGAATGGAAAATTTTCGAATCATTATCATACGTACAAGTCTAGCATATCCACCATGTTAGTTCCCACAACTCCCAAGAGAGGAGGAGTAGGGAAGTAACAATACTTTTAGAATTAAAATTTTTTTCTTGTTAAAACTTTAACATATTATAAATCTCTTTTTCAAGTACATATTTCATAGAATTATAAAATATAGAATATAGAAAATACACTTTTTTTACGAGTTAAAATTAGTTTATGCATAAATTAAAAACTAAAATTTATATAAATTGTTTGAAGTGAATAACTCATGCATATATATTAATTTTAATTTATTAGAAGACTTACTTTTTTATATTCTCTTAAGAAAAGTTTATTTAAAGATATCTTGTATCAAGATAACAGTGTGTCCAACATCATTATTATCTCATTCGACATTAAATATTTTTAGCTTATTACACCTGCCACAAAAACAATCACGTTTTTATTCTGTCCATTTCACCAAACTTTGTTACTTGTAGAATGATACTTCTTTGTGTTCTTATTTAATTAGTATATTGTAAATTTTATAACAAATTATTATTTTTGTTAAAATAAATTTCGGTTACAATATATTTCTCATTTATATTTTGAATATTTGATAACTTTTTTAAATGGAATATTAGTAAATTATAAAAATTTTAGTTAAATTTAAAAATAATATTTATTTATATATTTTTTTCCTTAATATTGTTATGTTGTCTATCTTAATTTCTCTCTATAATATTAAAAAAAGTAATATCTCTACAAATTCAATTAAATTAATTATTATTGTTGGTACGAGTGATTATAAGGTGTCTTATATTTTATTTAAGACAAAAGAAATAAATAATTAATTAACCATTCTTTGAACAGATTTTTTTTTTTAAAAAAAGTTTTATATTAGTGAAGATTAGTTGATATTCATTTGTAAATAATTTCTTTATTTCTTTAAATTATTATTTTTAACTTGTGTCTAAAGTTTATGAAAAGCTGACTTTTTTGTTTTTTTATCTTCCCCGGTTTACATGTGATAATGATGAAGTTTGTTCAAACTACTATGTATGATTCTTTCCCCTTGTTGACTACCATAATCTCTTCCTTTTCTCAGTTCTGCAACTTGTGTTTGAGGTAGTCAACGCTGTTCTTGTAGTTGTTCTATCTGGATATGGTGATCGAAAACTCAAACCAGTTTGAGAAAATAGATGATTCTGCATATGATAGAAAAGCTGAACTGAAAGAGTTTGATGATTCAAAAGCTGGAGTTCAAGGGCTTGTAGAGTGTGGAGTTACAAAGATCCCTCGCATGTTCCATTCTGTGAACTTGGATTTTGAAACTTCAGCCACTGATTCCAACTTGAGAGTTCCCATCGTAGATCTCAAAGACAGAAACTCAACTCTTCATGCAGAAGTGATTCAGAAAATTCGAAGTGCATGCCATGAGTGGGGGTTTTTCCAGGTGATTAACCATGGAATTCCTATCAGTGTTTTGGATGAGATGATTGATGGAATTCGTAGATTTCATGAACAAGACACTGAGATAAGAAAAGGGTTCTATTCTAGGGATGTGAAGAAAAAAGTTTTGTATTATTCCAACCTTAGCTTGTACAGTGATCAATCTACTAATTGGAGAGATACTTTTGTTTTTGCTGCTGCTCCTGTTGCACCTAAACCCGAAGAACTACCATCTGTATGCAGGTGAGAATTTCATTTTGATAAACCTTTAAGATGTTTATTAAATAACTATACGATAATTTATCATCGGATGAGTTAGAGATCTCATACCGTCTAAAAGTAAGATAGATTTTTATTATATAATTGAGTATAAATTTTATCTTACAGCTATTTATAAGGTTGAGATAAATTTAAAATTTATTTCTTAAAATAGTATTGGATTCACCGTGACATCTGATATTTGGTCATTACGGACTATTATTAATATTTAATCTCACATTTAAAATGTATATGTTTTGATACGAGGAAAAGATATTAGAAACCTTATGTTAGACTAAGATAATCAGATTTTGGTATATAAATAGATACAAAACTCACTTTACATGTCGGTATTATCGTTTTGACATAACATTTCCCAGTCAGTTGCACACTTGTTGGTACATTTCAGTGTTAATTAATCTTTTGCAATACGAGTTTATTTGAATTATTTATCGTTGATGAGTGAACTACTCTTTGGCAGGGATATTTTGATTGAATATTCAAAGAAAATAAGGGATTTGGGTTTTACAATCTTTGAATTATTGTCGGAGGCTTTGGGACTTGATGCTTCTTACCTTAAAGAGTTGAATTGTGGTGAAGGGCTCTTTATCTTAGGTCACTACTATCCAGCATGTCCTCAACCTGAATTAACTATGGGCACTTCCAAACACACAGACAGTAACTTCATGACTTTACTTCTACAAGACCAACTTGGTGGTCTTCAAGTTCTTCATCAGAATCAATGGATCAATGTTCCTCCTGTGCATGGAGCTCTGGTTGTAAACATGGGAGATCTTCTACAGGTATAATAATTCTACATTATTACTGTTAAATTTTAGAAACTCGAATGCATTTGATAGTTTTTTTTCTAAGAAATATGCAGATACTATTGGAAACCATAAAAAAGAATATTAAGCATAAGGTTTTCTGATTTTGGTGAGTTTTACTGACACCAGCAAACGGGTCAAATACGGCATCATAGAAAATTGGGGTAGCACCTATGAAAGATATTTGTGACACTAATAATTTATCAATGAAAAAAGGATCAAAGAATTATTTAGAATGATTTAAATATATGCAGATGTAGTGACTGATAAAGATAATGCTTCAAAGTATCTTAGAATGGTCTAAGATATGATAGTATATTTCTTCATCTATGACTTTCAATGCTTCAAAGTATCTTATATATTCCACCACCCTTTCTTGACTTCTTCAGTTCATTATGATTTATCTTAGCAAGACTAATGTGACAAATAATATTTTTAAACAAGTAGTTGAGTCTTGTTTTGCTTTCCTTTTGTACTGTTTATATATTATTCAATCATGTCTTGAACTAATACTTATTTAATTAAATGTTAATCTTTGTAACTTTTTTGTCATATCTGTTTCCCTGTAAAGCATGATGATAGATTTTATGAGTTTGTTTGATACTGGTGCAGCTAATTACAAATGAGAGGTTTGTGAGTGTGTATCACCGGGTGTTATCAAAGAAGACAGGTCCAAGAATTTCTGTGGCAAGCTTCTTTGTGAATTCATCTGACCCATCAAAGGTGTATGGTCCAATTAAGGAACTGGTTTCAGAAGAAAACCCAGCTATCTACAGAGACACTGCCATAAAAGATTACTTGGCACATTATTATGCAAAGGGCCTTGATGGAAACTCTTCCTTGGACCCCTTCAGGTTCTGAATTAAACTTGGGAGTTCACTCTTATTTCTCATCAATCTTCTTGTAATCGTTTTGGTGTATTAACTAAATCCTTTTGGAATATATGATTTACTACATGTACTAGTATTGTTTTTGTTTTTATGCTTTTTAACTATGAGAAGAAAGACATCCAATAACAATTCTCTACCTCCACCTCCATTTTTCTTTTAGGAGAAATTTATCTTTGGTGATCAACAAAAGTGGGTTGAAACTATCTTGTGAAGTAATTGAAAATGGATTTACAAAATTTTCTAAATTGTGTTTTTTATCGTATAGAAGAATTTGACAAATAAGATAGAAAAAAATTAAATTCTTCTTTTATGAGCAAAAAATCTATGTAACATGTTTAAAGTCATTATTAAAATTACAAACCATTTAGTACCATATATACTAAAGTTTTATGCATACCCTCAAATATCATAATAAATTATATCAAAATATCAACAATCTTTATATTTATTACTAGAAATATTTATTGCTAGAAATATATGTGGCACAATGCTACTTTGTAATTTTATATATATCACGTTTAAATGATTCAATGAAAAGGAAAATAAGAGAGGGAGCATAGACTTTAGAACAAAAAAATGATAGATATATCATAGACCAACAATAGAGAAGTCAAAAGAAAACTAAAGTAGTGCAAGACTAAAGACAAAACGTACCCATTTGTCTATTAATACTAATCTTAATTTGGAAGTTGTTAAAGTAATACAATCATCCGTGATCCGTAATAAAACTAATCATCTTTACAGTAGTACGATCTTGAAAAACACAATAAATGAAAGACAAAGTTATAGAATAATTTGGGTCATGGACAAGTTTTTCAACGAAAATAATATTATTAAAAATTTGGGGAAAAAAGACGGGTAACAAAGGAGAAGCATTATCACATCCAGGGGAATTTCTTCCTACACCCAAATATTTTTTAAAATTTTCAATTATATCCCCGTTGAAATTAATAGGATTCTTTTTTATTGTTTTAGTTGTAGTTCTGGATTTTATTATTCGTAAATATTCAAATTACATAATTTTTAATACAAATTTACATTTCGAATTATAGAATTCGTAATGCAAATTTAAAAGATAATCTGGAATACATTTCACATTGTTGGAAGTCCTATTTTAATTAGGGACAAGACCAATTTAGAGTATATATGTAAGTGCAAACCTCACCTTACAAATTGATTTTGTAAGATTAAGTTAGGTTTAAAGTCCACTTCTTAACATGGTATCAGAGCCATGAGTCTGAGCATATCTTGTATCAGAGACATGAATTTGAGTCTATCCTAACAAAATTTGTTATTTGTTAAGTCTATTGTTTCACTCACTATCGGGATGCTATCGAACCACTCATTTTGACATAGGGGAACCATAGCTTCCCCAACTTTTTTTTTCTAATTTTATATATATTTTAAAAAAAAATATTTTTATATTATTTATATTAATTTATTTAAAAAAAAATTAAAATTTAAAAATAACATTATTTTCTCTTTTGTAATTTTTTTTTTACTTTTTTATTTGTTTTCTCTCTTTTTCATCCCTCCATCTCTTATTCTTCTCTTTTTTTTATTTCAGTTTTCACCATCAATTTCTTATTATTTTTCAAAATCAAATTGTACCACAACAAAATTTATGAGTTAAAGAACATTTAAGACTGAATAATTTCTCCTTTTGAGTAAGTTCATTTTTTACAACTTTTTTTCTAAAGTATTATGTTTTTCTCTTGTAAATGGTTTTTTTTATGCTCTAGACATATCATCTATAAAATCATGCTCTAAATGTTGATAAAACTCTTCTTTTGTGTTGATAGAGCTATTTTAGGATTTGATATTGGATAAGGGAAGAAAAATATTAAGAATCTACTTTAAGATAAGGGAAGCTAATCATTCAGAAGTAATTAATTTTCTTAAAATATTGAGTCTTGATTTTAAGATTTAATTTGGGGTATTCATAATTTTATCTTTTCTTAAATAGGTGAGAAGTGTCAAATTTATATTAGAAAAATTATGATAAAAAGTAAAAGAATTGATTTTTTTTTTAAAGAGAAAGACTTGTGATGAAGATGAAAAAAATGTATTTATGTCGTCTAAACTTGAGAAACTTCATGAGAATCTAAAAATTGAAGAAAATAAATAAATAAAAAATTCTCCAAAGTTCCTAAAGTTACATATAATGAATTTGAAAATGCTTTAGAACGTGATTCGAGAAAGCTTCTTCAAATTTGGCAATACCTACTAAATCAAATTGATGAGACATGAATGACTTATCTAAAATGGGGTCCATATCAAATGCATCTAGAGAATTATTCGTTGTCTGGTAAAGATGATCATCCAAGAAGATTTCAATATGCATGGTTTAACTTATTTTCTTTATGTTTAGAGTACTCGTCATTAAAAGATGTTGCATATTGTTTATCGTACTATCTTTCTAATAAAGAACCAAACGGACGGTCGAAATCAGATGGAACACTTTGACTAAAAGTAACTTTGGCCTTTTTTTAATATATTATTGTTGATGATAAACTTTATCTTACGCTTTCATATATATTATTGTCATATTTTATGTTATTATGTGTGGTTATTTTGAATAGAAAAAATAGTGCGAGGAAATGAAAACTTTTTTTATTAAAAAAAATATATTTATTAAAAATATAATTTGACTCCCCTCAAATTTTTGTTCAAATTCCACCACTGACTTGAAGATATATATCTCAACATGTGAAGGTGGTGTTGTTAGAAGTCTCACATTAACTAGAAACCGAGCCAACCTATAATATATAAGTATGTCCAAACATTATTTTATAAGTTAGTTTTATAGGGTTTAAACTTAAAGTACAATTCTTAATACTTGGTACTCTGAAAGAAAGATACGAAGCTCCCCATGGTGTAAGTATTCTTGATCGTGGTTTGGTTGTTGATGTCTATGTCTTAAAATTTAATTGGAACAGGCTGACTGCGGTGAGGAAAAGGGTGGACAGCGGTGGACTGGTGCAGAGTGAGCAGCGTTGAAGCCACCCTAGGTGCACAGAGGCAAATCAGTGTGTGTTTGCAATCCTATCTTAATTAATCAAGTGGTGGATCAAAGAAGAAAGACATAATTAATCAACCCCCCACCCACTAATTGATAGATAAAAGAGAAGAAAGGGATAATTAATTATTTGATGCTGCCACTCTTTGATTCCAACACCCAAGGAATGGGTTCATTTTTTGTTCAATAAAGCAAACCATACTACAGGGCCATGCCAAAAAGTTCATTTTACCTTTAAAAACTTATTCTGAATCGTATAATTTGAAATACATTTTTTATATTTTATGCTCTGAATTATACAATTTGAAATATATTTAAATTTTCATCGAAGATGGTATTATTTAAAATACGAAATTTATATTCCGGATTAATTCAAAATAAGAAAATAAAAATGTATTTTATATTGTATAATTCATAATATAAAAAGTTATATTCTGGATTGTATAATCCAAAATATATATTTTTATTTTGCATAAAAGATTGCACAATTTGAAATATAATTTTATATTTTTAAATTATATACTCTGAAATAAATTTGGATCAGGTAATTAGGGATTCAAAATAAGAAGAGGATAAAATTAAAATTTTAAAATGTATGGAGGTACAGGAAAAAATACCCCACGTATAGTTATTGAAATATGAATCTCATTAAAAACAATAGTATAATTATAAAATAAAAAAAAAAGAAACATGTGAGATATTAAAGAGATGACTGAGGGATCATATTGTACTTAAGTTTAGAATTCAAAAATCCTTACATAAAGTTTCAAAAACTAAAAAATAAATTGGAGTTCTTATTTGTCGTGGTTAGAGATGAAGTATCAAAATATGACCTGCCAGTGGACTTCATAAACATTCAATTTTATCACATAATGGAAACATTTATTCTTCAATCGAAGAGGATGAAGAGTCTTGAAATAATAGAAATTTCTTAGCTGCCCTTCTCAGTAAAACATGACAATAAGATAAAAAGCTCAAACAACGAATGTGACAATGGCATCAACAGCACCACTAGCGACAACTTGAGCTAAAGCGATTAAAGTGACAATAGTGGTGTGGCTCTAACAAAAATGAAAGGGATTAAAGTAGTTTGGATTCTATACTCATTTTTTTTATTATTCTTCCACTATGCATTCAAAATACATCGATGGTCACTACTTTTGAAGTTTTAAAATAGATTAAAATTATCTTTAAAGTACCAAAACAGTATGTTTTAATTGTTCGGTAGATGATAGTACAAATACTCAACAAAGAAACTTAATTCCGATTAGAAGCACCAGTGACATAACCACAAGTTAATTGCACTAAAAACAACCCTAATAATTAAAGAAAAATAAGTACATTCCATACAATCCTAAAAAAGCAACATCGGAAGTTCTAATAACAACTTGAAAAAATTAATTTGAAAAAACTAATATTCTTATTAATTTGAAATAGTACATCACCCGCACCCAATAAATAATAATTTTAGAGAAATTTCAATAATCTTTTCCGAATGTCTAGTAATATACTTAATATCGTACTAAAAACACAAATAATTCATGGAAAATTACTTTTGTTTAGCAAAAATAGTCACTTCCTTTAATTCAAAGGATTGATTTTGACCTTTTTCTGTTGCTATAAACACAGCGTTAATTCCGTGTACACAGCGCCTATAACTAAATTTTAAAACAGAATTCTATAAAAGCTTATCCTTTCTAGATTTTAAATTAAAATCACTGAGCAGATTCCTGAACGTTTTCGGCTAAATTTTGAAAACAACTTAATGCTTCACTTGATGTTCTATTGACGAGCAAGATAAGATTCAATTTGTTTCCTCAAATAACAGATTCTTGGAATTAAAGGCTAAAAGCAAATCAAGCAAATCAAGCCAACATAAGCAATTAAATTCAACAAGATTCCAAGCAAGAGAACACGTCCATTTTCTGCTACAAACTCGAGTTATCACACTGAAGGAAAGTTATCGATTTTTAGCGTATTTTCAACATAAAAAAGTGTTGTTCCTACCTTAGAAAACGCCATTAGCACCACCTCAATTATTTATCAAACAAAACTCACTGCACTTCCATATGAGCTATTGATGTTCTTTAATAAGAATCGAATAACCTTCTATTATGCAGATTATAGAGAATTACACTCTCATTTTGAAGGAGAACATCACCAAAAATACAGAGATCTCACTTGATCAAACCATAATAAATATGTGAACAAAACAATAAAACATCACCAAAATCTGTTGATAGGCTTAAGGATTATAACAGACCCCTGGGAGTATTCATTTCAAAGCCAAATACCGCTCCAGGATTCCCCTACTACGAAACTCTTGGGTTTTGTTGATGCGTCATTTTTACACCTTAGCTACCAAAAACACCCTTATTTATAATCTTCAATTCTGATCTTTAATTAAAGAAGCTTTCAAATTTTCTCCCAAATGCCTACAGAAAAAGGTGTGTTTGCAAAATTCTCTTTCTAATAGACACTTAAGTATTGGTTAAAATTTATTCAAAACTACGAGAGACCCATTAATTGAGAAGAACGAGACCCACAAAAATTTATGATCTCCAATACATTAGAATCAATAGTAAAAGCATTTATCCAAACACTAATAAATAAACAAGAAACTGTTATCAGAACATGCAGTGGAATAATTCTCATCTTCAGAACCACATACAAAACAATTTTCTTACAAAGAGCTTCACATTTACAAATTAAACATTGCTGATTCAAAGAACTGCGTTTGGCACACAACGAGTCATCACAAAAGGAGCAATAGCGACTCATGCAAGAAGACTGAGGAGCGAATACAATGTTATTACCAAAATACTATTATTCCAAACAAGACACCAGGTATTGTGATTAAGCCCCCAGCGTTAAACACCTTTTGAAAGAAGCAATAATTATTTGTTCATCATCTCAAATTACATTACTAAACACATCATACTCCACAACAAATAATTCGACATAAAATTTCAATACATTCCATGTCTACAACCAACACATCAAATCTCAAACCAGTCATTAAATTATTGCCTATTTTTTGCTTCCACCTGCATTATTGCCTCCTGCGTCCTGTGCTGCTTTCTTTGCCGCCTTCTCCTGCAGCGCCTTCGCATCTCTGTCCATGAAGAAATAAAAATTTCACGCAAAGATAAAGGTTAAGCACAATTTATTTAAAAAATCAAGAAAAACCGAAATATTAAAATTGCAGAGTGTTGTGATGAACATCATCCCAACCTTTCCCTGCGCTGTTCAGGGGTCAACCCATCAGCTTTCGTCTGCTTGCCTTTAGCACCGGTTCTTAACTGAGCCCTTTCACGATCACGGTCCCTCTGATTACCGCGTGCGCTTCAAAGTTAAGTGCAAACAATAAAAAAAATTCACAAACCAGGCTTCAAAAACCAAACCACAGATACCCATTTGAATAGTGGCAAAGAAAAAAAAATTAAAACTTAAATAAACACATAAAATTACGAAAAACTGTTCCTCCCCACGGATCCAAATCAACGAAACTATTAATCCCAGAAAAACATATAAGATCAATAACAAAAATGGTATGGGAGCGTGAAATGAGCTTCATTTTTCCCTCGGATTTCCTAGCTGAAAGTCAACCCCATCGTTAAATCAACGAGAATTCGAAAAAAAAAAAATAGCAGTAAATTTTGAACATAGCAAAGGATATGAGTCATTATCGCAGATCAATTCTTCGAGAACGAAACGAGCTCGGAGACGAGAGGAAACCCTAAATATCGAAATTGGGAAACAATAAATACAATTAGCGAATTAGAGAGGAAAACAACGGAGAGAAAGGCGAAAAAGCAAAAAAAAAAAAAAAAAAAAAAGAAATTTACCTGATCGAAAGAAAGCGGATAGATGCAGAGTCCGAAACTCTTAAAAAGAGAAGGAAGAATGAAAGAACATAGTGCGATGCGAGAGAATATAGGTGTACTAAAA
>Ga0209589_1011205_pt1 | contig 12729 bp, 11 predicted proteins | sample CowpeawhiteBW_FD_187525 | JGI IMG/M metagenome (GOLD analysis project Ga0209589, IMG submission 187525) | Root nodule microbial communities of legume samples collected from California USA - Cow pea white BW (SPAdes) (version 2) | ecosystem: Host-associated > Plants > Roots > Nodule | place: USA...
TTTTATTTTTTATAAATATACTTTTATTTTATTTATTAACTTAATAACATTACAACATCATCAATTATTAATATAATTCAAAAAAATGTGTACACACAGGCGCGATAGCGCCTGTGTTTACACTAGTAATAATAATTTTATTCTTCTTTATTATTATTATAAAGAAAATAACAAATATATAATATATTTTCCCATATATATATATATATATATAATATGTATGTCAACACAAAAAATAAATTTTATTATTTTCTTGTAAATAATTGTCATAAAATTTGTAATGTTCGGAAAATAATGCATTACTTTTACCACAAAAAATCATCACAAAAAATTTAAATTTCAGAAAATTAAAATAAAAAATACTTAAAATTTTAGAAAGTTATTGGGCTCAACATTGTGGAGCAGGCGCAGACCAATTTCATCGAAGTGCCCAGTTTAGACCCAAGAGAAATACCTGGGTTAGTAATATTATAGTTGAACATTAAACCCTACTTTGGCTCTACCGTGTGCATGCTCCCAGTTTTCTGACCACTTTCTCAGAGAGTTTGACGCGGCGGAAAAAACATTTCAAAATGAAGGTTCTCTTCTAAAATCCTTCTCAGTTTTTTTGTTTTTTATGTGAGTCGTGGTTTTAGTTTTGTCTTCGTCATCCAATTTCTTCTGATTTATGCCTATTCTTTCTTCAATGTTGCTTAAGGCTTGTTGTTGATCAATTTCATTTTGTGCCTGTTATTCTGCAGTTCAACATTGCGAATCCCACCACTGGATGCCAGAAAAAGCTCGAGATCGATGACGATCAGAAACTGTATTATCTTTATCTTTTTTTTTTTTGTTTTCTATTTTAATCTGTTCCAAATTTTGTCGTGCTCCGAAAGAAAGATGTATAGTTAGATTTGCTTCCTCCATTTATTTAGTTTGTAATAAACTATTCCTAGAATTTTTTGAATTCCTCTTAATATTGTTTCCTGATGGTATAATCATTATTGTCATTTTACTCTTTTCAAAATCTGTATAGCTTAGCCAATGAATATTAATTGTCCAGAGTCAAATTTTACTGTAAACTTTGTAGTAACATAAATATAAATAGGTATTTTAGTGTTATTTTGAAGTAAAGTTAACCTTTTTAAGAGAAAAATTAAGTCTCTAAAAATATATTTGTATTATTTGCCCATTTATTTATCAATACAAACCCTAACATTTTACTGGAAGTTTGCCTGTTATAAGTAGTATGAAGGAGACAATTTAAAATATAAACATATATAATGTGGGATATTAGCAAGGACAATCTTGCATTTCACTTGTGAATTAAAAAATGAACTATAAATGAATCTGTTGAAATTTTAATCCTTTAGGCATGTGAAATTTATGAGCAATTTATATCATTCTAGTTTCAATAGTATCTTCATATTAATCTTCCTTATACTTGATCACTATAGGAAATAAAATAAATAAATGAATTTATTTAAAATTGTAAAAGTGTTAAATGCTGCATATGAGGGTCGTGCCATATCTTCTTCTGGGCAATGCAACTTGTGTTCATACTAAAATATTCCCAACTCCAAATTACAGACGAGCATTTTGGGATAAGAGGATCTCACAGGAGGTCAGTGGAGATGCACTTGGGGAGGTATGTATGCCCTTTAGCTTGAAACCTTAAAAGTGTGATCCAAAGTTTTGGTGAATTTTTAGTGATATTTGATCACGTCTCTTGTTGGCAACAGGAGTTTAAAGGTTATGTATTCAAAATTACTGGAGGGTGTGACAAACAAGGATTCCCGATGAAGCAGGGAGTGCTGACCCCTGGTCGGGTTCGCCTACTTCTTCACAGGGGTATGTTTTAAGTACTCTTATACATATCCTTGTAGTGTTCTGTTTTTGTATTTAAAATGTATTCCATTTGTTGAATAGGAACTCCATGTTTCCGTGGATATGGAAGGCGTAATGGAGAGCGCAGGAGAAAGTCTGTACGAGGGTGCATTGTGAGCCCTGACCTATCTGTTCTTAACTTGGTTATTGTGAAGAAGGGTGAAAATGACTTGCCAGGATTGACTGACGTTGAGAAGCCAAGGATGAGAGGTCCAAAGAGAGCCTCCAAAATCCGGAAACTGTTCAACCTTTCTAAAGAGGATGATGTTAGGAAGTATGTGAACACTTACCGTCGGACATTTACAACAAAAGCAGGTAATATGAAGAATTTGGGAGAGTGGATAAGAAACGTAGTTAGTTTGTGATGGATTATAGTCTGAATGGGGTTGAACTTTGTGATGGATTGCAGGGAAAAAGGTGAGCAAAGCTCCAAAGATTCAAAGACTAGTCACTCCTCTTACTCTCCAGAGAAAGCGGGCAAGAATTGCTGATAAGAAAAAGAGAATTGCGAAGGCAAAATCAGAAGCAGCAGAGTACCAGAAGCTCCTTGCGTCCAGGTTGAAGGAGCAGAGGGAACGCCGCAGTGAGAGTTTGGCCAAGAGGAGGTCCAAGATTTCCAGTGCTACCAAGGCCCAGATATAGATATGAATATTATCATCATATGTAGGTTTTGGTAATGTTTTATCACACCATGGTTTTGCTATTTTTATTACATTGATGACACCAATGTTTACATATCGAATTGTGCATTTAAGAATATATTTTTTCGTTTTGTCTTTCCGATTATTATATATTCTTAAATATAATTTTGTATTTTGGATTGTGTATTTTAAATTAAAAAAATCTATTTCAATTTTTATAATTTTAAGTGTATTTTTCAATAAATATATGCAACAACCAGAATGAAAATTATTAAAAACCAATTTATGTAAACGATAGTTCTTGTGACAGTAGTTAACTATTCCAACACAAACTATGAGTCTGAAACAAAAACTTAAAAAGCAGGAAGAAGGATGGGAAGAATATGAAAGAGGAGGGTGAAATGGTAAAAATATGTAAATAAATTACTTCACCACTGTCGAAAGTTAAATTGAATTTGGGATTAAATATGATTTTTGATTTTGAATTTGAATGTGAAATTGAAAATTCTTTTATCCAAAATTTTGATATAATTTGATTTAAATTTTTTTAAAAGTGAATATAGTTCTTTTAATTTAATTATGTTATGTTTTTCAATTGATATCAAATTAAAAATATGTTAAATCATGTAAACAATTCATATATTAAAAACAAATATCAAATTTAACAAAAGGAAATAAACTTACTTAAACATAATCTTACTTAAACATAACTAGTGAAAAAGTAAAACAAACTTAAAAAGCACGAATAAGAGTGCGAAGATGATGAAAAGTATAAAAGAAAAGTGTGGAACTAGTTTAGGAGTTAAAACAAAAGTTAAATAGAATTTTGAATTAAATATGATTTTAGTTTTGCCTGCGAAAATGATTTGAAAAATATGAAAGAGGAGTATTGAACTAGTTTAGGGGTGAAATGGTAAAAATAAGTAAATAAATTATTTTTGAATTAAATATGATTTTAGTTTCGGGTGTAAAGATGATGAAAATTAAGAAAGAGAAGTGTAGAACTAGTTTAAGCAAGTAAATAGATTATTTCACCATCGCAAACAAAAGTTAAATTCAATTTTGGATTAAATATGGTTTTAATTTCTGACCTTTGATACGAAACTGGATTTTTTTTTATTTAAAATTTTGATACATTTTGATTTAAAACTTTAAAAATGAATATAATCTATTTTAACCTAATTATGTTACTTTTTTATGTGCCAAACACATTTCTTAATTGATATTGAATCGAGAACATATCAAACTGTGTAAATAACTCAAATACTAGAGATAGGCACCAAATTTAATAAAAGGGGAAAAACTTACTTAAATATGACATGAGAAAAAATAAAGCAATGTGAAAGCTAAAGCGTGACAGACCAAAATTTAACAATAGGGGAGAAACTTACTTAAACATAACATGAGAAAAGTAAAGCAGTAGTGTGAAAACTAAAGCAACCATCTTGCCATATGGAAAGAGACAACATCAAATTTAAAAATGGATAAGACAAGAGAACTAGTTAAAACAAAACAAGTGAAAAGTCTAGAAAGGAAATATTCAAGATTATGTTTAGTGAACATTTTTAACCTTCATGCCTTAGATACTTCAACTCCAGATTAGAAACTGTGTACTGTTCCAGTCGTCTAAAATCCGACCTAATACTAAGAAAATGGATGAAACATCCAAAAGTCAACACATAGTTTAGAACCAAAAAATTATGTTATTACTTTTGTAATTAAAATATTCACTTATTTTCGAGAGAATACATCATTTGTAATTAATTTGTTATAAATAAAATATTAACTCTTACAATAAAATTATTTTGATATAAGTAGTCTCTGCTTCATTAATATTTTTTTTTTTGGATAAAAACAATCGGTAAATTGGAACAAATAATGAAAACATTTTTCTCCGATCTTAGCCCCAGCCAACAATAATAATTGCAACTATGGGATACATTGAATGCATGTCCTGCGTTTAGAATTCAAGGAACAAAGGAAAAAATAGATTTAGAAGGCTATATAGGGATGATACAATTTCGAGGGTTCTTAAATAATATACTGAGAAGAACAACTTTTTAAATATAGGATTGGTTATTTTTTATGCATGTCAGAATTTCGTGAGGAAGTAACCCTCTTATAACAACGACTCACATTTAGATTAATTATACCATTCTCACATGTACCAATTATTCCAACCAATAGCAAATTAAATCTCAGTTTTAAGATGACCACTGTTAAATGATATTGTATTATTATATACAATTGCATAAAAGATCAGAACTTGGATGATTCAAATAATAATATTACCATATATTTTCGTTATTCAAATAATTCAATTATGATTCCTTTTATTTTAGTTTTAATAAAACAGTTTTAATATTTTATAAATCTGTAACAATATGTATCACACCTAGCCGGTTCCGCTAGCATACCAACACATATCACCCTTGATCGACAACTCATATCGGTCAAGGCTGGGGGACTGGTGTACCACACCTAGCCAAACTCGACCAAATAAGTAAACGATACATATATGCCAAAACAGTCAAGTATTCAGCCTAGGCCGAGTTGGCCTAAGCCTTACCAGATCAAATCGATAACCTAAACGTCTAGAGGAACAACCTGCACAAGATAACATATAACCAATATAAGCCGTCAAGAAAAGTAGTCGGCCTAGGCCGACTACTCCAATATACTCAGTAAGATCAAGACCCCCCAGCGTTCAATAAGTCCTAAGGGCCTGGGCTAGGGCCCAGGCCCACTTACAACCCAAAGCCCAAGCCAAGGCCCGACCCATGGGATAACCAGACATAATTAATGCTCTATAAATACACGTGAACCCCAGTAATTAAAGGTACGCATTCATTAATCATTGATTTGACCTTTTGAGAGTTTTGACTCACTTGAGCTTCAAAGCCCCTTCTGCAGGTAATCCCTCCTGGGTCCAAACCGACATGTACCAACCGGGAAGAGGCCAACTGAGGAGATAGCGGATTACATGGGTAAGGTGACGTTTGTGCCTGACTTATCTTGTTTGTTCTCTGCAGGAACACAATATATAGAGATTCCTTCTTTTGTATCCACATTTCAAAATACTAATTTTACCCTTAAAAAAATATTTATTAAATTTTTGAAAATTGACCATTACTTTTACAAACTTTTTTATAAAATCGTCTATTTCTACTCTTCTCTTTTTCTCTATTTATCAACAGTTAACTTCTTATCTTTTCTGATATATTTCACTTTATTTTTAATAAATATAATTTTATTTTATATATTAACTTAATAACATTACATTATTATGTGTTAAGTGTGGTACGAATAAACTGACCTACCAATTTTCTATTCTATGCGATGGGCCTCCAAACGAAAGAATACAGTTTAGGGGCCTTCTCCTTGCACCCCAAAAGATTCTTTTGTACCTCGAAAAATTATAATTTTGACCCTATTAAATTTTTTACTTGTCTTGGTGGTTGAGAAAATTGAAACTCAATTTACTGCGGCCAGTTCCTTTTATTACTCAGCGTTGCACCCCCAAATAATATTTCTCTGTTCCGTTTTCTTTCTTGTGCTTCCTTCGTTCAATTCTTCTGTCGTTATTCTTTGCTCTGTCTAGTGGTCCCAAGTTTCCCTCTCTTTCATTTGAAGGTGCCAGTGGTGGTGGTCCCTGCTTTCCTTCTCTGAAGTCGTAGTAGTGGTCCTGCTTCAGCTCCTCGAAGTTCATTGCTCCAAGCTCATTCCACATGTGGTTTTCAATTTGTTAAAGTTTTTCTTGTTCTCTTGCACGTTACAGGTTAGTATTCCTTCATGTTTTTATTAATGGTTTGTTGGAATCTTGGAATGGTGTCTCTTGCGTTGGATATTTTATTTTGTGATTGTAACGTCCTAGCCGAAAATTACTTATTTAAAATAACAAAACAAAATAATATATGTAAAACCTCATTTATTATTAACTTCTTTTCCCAAAACGCGTTAAAGTTTAAAAACCAAAGTCAACGCGCCAATAATAATTAAAAACGTGACGTTCAATAATTACAAACATAATCTGGTTCTCTAAAACCATTACAAAATAGTTCATAAATAAAGCTGGTAAAAGCCCCATGACTGATCCCCACTCCGTCTCTATGCATCCTCACGCTCACCTGCATCAACCTCTACTCCCATGTAACAAGTTACATGATCATCACCAAACACACACAAATAGGGTGAACTCATTTAAATAAACTAACCAAAATATGACAATAAATATAACGTCTCAAAATTATAACATTGATTAGCATTCCCCTTTTCCTTAGCTCCTCACTTTCAACACTTGCATTAGACGTCTATTATTTCTATACCCTTTAGGTGAGATCAATGATAAATCTTTGTTGCATAAGTGTCTACTCGCCCCTCCAACTACATGCCACCACCAAGTGGAGTTCCCTAAAACGAACATAAGTCCGTAGTTGTTCCCAGACTACCAAAACTCTATCAGATGCATTGAAGAGGGCAATCATCCGAAACCTCGCCGTACAAGCCACGATCTCGCACACTCCACTGGACTTCCTAAACCACCAGACTACAACCTAGAGTGGCCATGTGTTACCCCAATACAAGATGCACTCGTAACTAGGCCCCCAGCCAAAGCATCGCATCATGAACATCACCTAAAGCTGTGTAGAAATCCTCCTCGCGCACCAACACTACACCAAAACAGCCTGGCGCGCATCTCATGCCGCTAGGCAGAATCTAGTTCCAGACCGCCTGGTGGGCCTCTCACACCGCCAGGCGCCAAGCGCCAAACAATAACCTTGCCGCTCCATCACCGCATAGCGGGACAACCCCTGCTGCCAGGCACCATACGCGTCTAGTGGCCACTGCCACTGTTTTAAATACCTATCACCTGACGGCTTGCCCCGTGCTGCCAGGCACCATACCAGTAGCGCAAAGCTACTGGTTTTTGGCATTCTCACCAGGTCTTAAGAGACCCCAAACAATACAATGCATCATTCACATATCAAACATGGTATTCAAGACATAACACCATAACCAAAGACTCAATATATACCTATAACTCATGCCAAATCAAGTATTATCATGCCTAGCATGTTCTCCTTTATTTACCAATTAAAACATACCATAAAGTTGTACATAGTATATACGCTTTAGGCAACACAATAGTGAATCATATAATCAAAGCCAACTCAGGAACATTAATTCCATCCATCCAAACAGATTCATATAACTGAATTTCACTTTCACACACAATTCACTTTGCATATTTTCTCAATTAAAGTCATATCATTCCTTAATTAGTTGGAAAATCCCACATCACTAGTATAATTTACATTTGGTCAATTTCTACTCAAGCACAATCCCCTATTAGGTACTGGAATCATCCTACTCAATGCAACCAACCTCTTTATGTTCATTACCAAGTTACACATATTCTCATTCATATACATATGTATCTACTTTTCTATACCCTCTACATACTAAGTTCGATTTCCACACCTGCACACACTCTTAAACCCAATTCACCCTTTCAGTAAAACACCTGACCTGGTTTTCATGTTCATTGACACCTAAATCCATGCTACTCCAATATTGATATTATCATCATAAGAAAGTCCATACTCATATCCTATAAAGAATCATAGCCCTCATCCCCAATCCCGACATGAACCTTAATTTCCCAATCATGTAAAGATTCACGCAATTGTCACCAAATAAATAATCTCAGCTCATAATTCATCATTCCATTCATAAGAGTACAAAACAAATCCAATACATATTCATCACACCAATGATAAACCAACCAAACAAAAGAAACTAGGCAGCGCAGTATACGTCGCCTGGCGGGTCGCCCTCAGCCGCCAGGTGGTTCATAAAGAAACCTAGAAAATTGGGTTCGAATACGTGTGTCGCTTGGCGGGTCACTCATTGCCGCCAGGCGGTTTTTGGAATTTTCCAGAAACCGAACAAAATGCGGAAACACACAAGGATACAGTCTCAATTCATTAGGCATAACACGAGACACACAATTAAAGCTTAAAACATCAATTAGGAACTCACCTAACCTGGATTTCCTTACCAAATTTGAGAATTTCTACAATCCCAATCCTTAGCAATGAGCCTCTCCTTGACTTCTTCCAATCTCCTTCCCAACTTGATACCAATCTTTCCCCACTCTCTATTTTCAGTGCTATAGGTGTGCTTGTGCAAAAAGGTTGCTCTACCTCTCTAATTTCTCTATTACATTAATCTTGTGATTAATGGTTAATCAATGACCATTCATGATGGTTTTCTACTCCTTCCAGCTGCCTTATTAGACGGTTAGGGTTTCTCTGCCCTTTCCCATTCATGCCAAAAATTTATTTTAGCAAAAAGAAGTCATTTCGCCTAAGCCAAGGTACAAACCTATAACTCTTCAATATCAAATCAAGTGCACCACCAATTTAACCAATGCATGTTTCTTGATAGTTTCTATAAATTTAGAGTTTTATACCTTCTTCTCACGCTCCCATATATATATATATATATATATATACACACATTAGATAGCACACAATTGGCATACATAGGACTTGAACCCAAGTCCTCTCACACAATTAAGTACTCTAAACCATTTGAGCTAGTACTTTTTCATGTCATGACTGTTAGCATTTAATGCCATAAAGGTTTTTCCTACCCACATTTATTAAATAATTATTTATTTAATTATTTAAAATTAGTGGGTCTTACATCAACTACGGATGTCAAGATCAATTTCAAGAAAATGTGAAACGGATGTCGACATCCATTTGGTATTTTTTTGTTTTCTTTTCTATTACGGATCTTGAGATCCGTTTCAGAAAGATGTGAAACGGATGTCGACATCCATTTCATTAATACTCGTAAAGTCCAACATGGGAAGCGAACTCGGCGGTCGTGGAATAGGCTGCATGAAGCCAAATTGTCACAGCACACGCTTTGACAGATGGCGGTGTGTGAGGATACCAAGCGTGAGGTAGCCAGAAAACATGGCAGATACAACAAGTGGTCGACCAGCCCTATGTGCTACATATGGGTTCCAAATCACCCCATCATATGTCAAGGCAGCCAACTGGACTCTAACATCAACTATAGTGGAAATAGCGCGTCCAGTGATATAACGTCTGGCACGGGGTTCAGTCTCCATATATGTATCCCATAATTGCTTCTTTCCCAATGCAGGGAAGTGCTCGTATATCCAAGCCTGTATCAAATAACATTTCATTTAACTATTCTGATATAAAAGAAAAAACAATTAAAATATTTAACAAAATGTAATATAAAATGGTACCTGTAGAAGAGGTAGATATCCAGCTAATTACTTTGTATTTGCAAAGCTGACATCTCCTAGCTTCTCATATTAGTAGACAAGAGCAGCAACTCCCCAAACATATCTACGACATAGAGGGAGATCTATAAATAGCTCGAGGTAATGGGTACAAACATAGGTGGCACTTTTATTAGCAAATATCGTGCACCCTACAAGGTGCAAAAGATATGCACGTGCAACAATTTCCCATAGCTCGTTATCACAACAACTATCATACAGCTCTCTCAACCAGCTAAGTCTGACCTGTCCACCACGACTTTGATTTAACTCATTTCAAGCCATGGCCTAATCAACACCAAGAAGTGTCATCAAAATCTCAATTGAATCTTCATATTCAAGATTTTTAGTGGAGCAAAACTGTCATGTGATGGGAAGATGAAGGAGCGACCAGACGCCATCTAAAGTGATGGTCATCTCATCAATTGGTAGATGAAAAGTATTAGTCTCCGGATGTCATCTCTCCATGAAACCCAATATTAACCCAACATCGGGATATTCATATAAAATATCGCATAGAGTCGATAATCCAGAAGCTACCAAAAAGGGGAGAGTAAAAGGGTGAGGAGGTCCTAATTTTTTCACTTTTTTAATATAGGAGACTACTTTCACAACTCGATCCTAAGAAAAAAGAAACATAAAACAATAAAAGTACATAACAACAATAAAATAAAACATTTATAAAAACTTCTTACTAACCTAACCATCCCATATGATCCGTGTAACATGATCTTGGTACCGAGTCAATAAAGATGTATCAGAGGGACCACCTAGAAATCCTGCACCATCGTTATCAATCCCCTACTCCTCGTCCTGAGGAACATCGGAAATGTCATGCTCAACGACATCATCCTGAGCAACATCAGCCTCGTACTGACCCCTTCTACGAGCTGAAGTAATCAGTCTCCTCCGTACAGCAGCTTGTGCAGAACTCTCGGGTGCATCGTGTGAACCACGTTTAGATAAATTACCTCGTGTCCTAACCATATCTATAATTAAAAGTATCAAATTTTCAGTAACCAAATATAACAACACGTAAACAAACAAAAATCACCAACGAACAACAATATCACTCAAATTCAAATTAACAATAACATATACTAATGCATCATGCACAATTGATATGCAATTGAAACACCAAGAAAAAAAATATGCAAATGTTGCTTTTGCCTCTGCCCTTCGTCTTCATTTTTCCCTGCTAAGACCTTGCAAGTGACCTTTCAAGTTTTGATATTCAAAATTAAGAGAAAAAAATCATTTTCATGTAGAAGGCCTTAAAAAAATATCTAGTAAGAATCTTTTATTATATTTGTTTTACTTATTTATTCATTCAAAAATTATGAATGTGATTCTGATAGTGCAAATAATCAACATTAGGGATCAAAAGCGGTTGATTTGATTCCTCTAATCTATACATTTTATTATAATATTTACAAAAAAAACATATGCTTGTTTGTGTGACCATTAGGAGTCAACTCGTTATATTAGTTTGTGTGACCAATATAATTTCATTTCTATGGTTGTTTTAAATTTTGTTAATTGTATATAATTCTTTTTTATTTTAATTCAAATAGATAGAAAAGCATAAATATACTTATTTACAAAAAAAAGAAAAAAAAACTTGAAACAGATGTCAAAATTCGTTTCAGACTTTTAAAAAATGGATCTCGACATCCAAAATGCTTAAAAAAAACAAAATAAAACATGAAACAGATGTCGACATCCGTTTCAGACTTATATGAAACAGATCTCGACATCCGGAACATTGAAAAAGCAAAAAAAAATGAAATGGATGTTGACATCCGTTTCGGGCTATTATGAAACGGATCTCGACATCCGTTTTGCTGAAAAAACAAAAAAAACATGAAACAAATGTTAACATTCGTTTCGGGCTATTATGAAACGGATCTCGACATCCGTTTTGCCGAAAAAACAAAAAAAAGGAATGAAACGGATGTCGACATCCTTTTCAAATTTTAATGAAACGGATATCAACATCCATTTCAGACTTTTATGAAACGCCGTTTTGGTCAATTTCAGAGAAAAAAATTTCGACTTGCGCAATTCATATTAAACATGGATCTTTGATTATATTTTCTAAATAAACAACCTATTCATGCATCGCACACACCACGTTCCATAAAATCAAATTAAAAAATACATTGTATAGAATAACTTAACTAGATTAATTCTTGACTTTTGACATTGTTGTTGGCAATGGAGTGTGCAACAATGTGGAGCTGCATACTCGTTTATTCAAGGTAAAATAATTAAAATACTCGTTTTAAGCCTAAAAAAATAAAAAAAATTGTTTATTACTCATATTTTTTTTATTAAATTAATTATAAAATTCTTTAAAAAAAATCTCAATTTTTTTTATTATTAATTAATATTTCTCTATTAAAATAATTACAAAATTATGTTTAAGATAAAAAAAAATCTCAAAATAGTATTTTTTTTATTAATATAGTTGATAACGTTGTCGTTGACGCGATCAAATAAATACTACTAAACTATAGCAACTTCAGTATTGCTAAGATAGTAGTTAAGGAAATAGAAAGGGTAAAGTTAACCCTAAGTCGTCTCCTAACGAACACGGAATTGATTTTTAACAAGTTAGTTCTTATAAAATCTATACAAAACAGTTAGTCAAATAAAATAATAAAAATATGGGAGGATTAAGATAAACAAGAAAGAAATAGAAAAGATAAAAAGAAATAAAAACAATAGCAAAGAAAATAGATTGATTTCATTGCTTTTTCAAAATAAATTCATCATCGGTTATCTAAAGATTATTGCTCAATTAATTATTGTTGTAAATTTACAAATTAATCAATGTAAAGTCTCAATTAATTTGTTGGCGTTCTCACTTTTAACCAAAGTACAGTCTCAATT
>Ga0209589_1011208_pt1 | contig 12727 bp, 14 predicted proteins | sample CowpeawhiteBW_FD_187525 | JGI IMG/M metagenome (GOLD analysis project Ga0209589, IMG submission 187525) | Root nodule microbial communities of legume samples collected from California USA - Cow pea white BW (SPAdes) (version 2) | ecosystem: Host-associated > Plants > Roots > Nodule | place: USA...
ATTGAGACTGTACTTTGATTAAAAGTGAGGATGCCAACAAATGAATTGAGTCTTTACATTGATTTATTTGTAAATCAACAACAATAATTAATTTAACAATAATCTCTAGATAACCAATGAAGAATCTGATTTAGAAAAAGCAGTGGAATTGACCTATTTACTATTACTGTGTTTACAATCTTCCGTGTCATTTTCTTTGCATATCAAAACCCCCTATTTTTATAGTTGCTAGTTTTAAATTGCATTTTTAAGAATCAAATATTTGAGATCAATTCCGTATTCGTTGTGAGACGACTCAGGGTTATCTTAACCCTAACTATTTTCTTCACTACAAACTGACAATACTGAAGTTGCTAAAGTAGTGGTAATTTGATCGCCTAACGACAACGATATCACTTATTCAGAGAGTCACATCTTCTTGGAGGGTATTGGCACTCACTTGAGTCGTCTCAACCCGGTCTACCAAGCCTTGCTTTCCCTCCTTGAGAATTTGAAGCTCTAAATTTAGTTGTTTGATTCGACTTGAACTTTGTGCTAACTCCATATCCTTGTTCGGGAGGTTCTTGCCAAGATCGTAGTTAAGATCGACCATCTCATCCCTCTCAACCTTCAGCTCGTGTCTCTTAGTTTTCATCTTGGCCATTGTAACCTTCAAGGCCTTCATTTATTTTTCCCTTTCCATTAGCCTTTTATCCCTATCCTCCCTTTGATGTTCTAGGACAACACTCCAATTACCTTGGTGCCCCAAGTATATATAAGTTGCAATTAGGCTTGATTACTAATTTGATCCCATTTTGGATAGAGACATCATTACTCCATTTAAAAAAGAATCAGGACTCAATTGAGTCGAAATTTCAAATATAGGGATTGAATTGAATACAAGACACTAGCACCGACACTGACACCGACACTGCCACATGAGAGTAACATTGTCGTGTGGTACAACAATAACCTGACACGTGTAAAAAAATCTTAAAATAACGAAAAAAGGCAAATAATGAAAAATACTACGAATTGACACGTGACATGTATGGACACGACCTTAGCGCCAATCTAATGAAAATGACCTAATCAAATCATTTTAAAAAAGTTAAGACTTAATTGAACCAAAAAAAAATCTAGGAGACCAAATTGAATAACTGAAACAAAAAATAGGACCAAATAAGGATTTTAGCCTAAATTTATAATGTTAAAGTAAACTTACTTTAGCAACGTCCTATAGATGTCTCGTATTTGTGACCTAAAACCGATACAAGTTTTATCATTCTTAATAGTTTTTTCTCTTTAACTTATCTCATTTAAACAAAGCCACAATTAGTTAAATATAAAAATTAATATTCATTTTACGTTTATAATACACATTCACATACAATCCATTAAAGAAATAAAAATAATAATTAGCTTGAGAAAAAACTTCTTTGATTGAGAAAAATCTTGTAGACAGTAAAGATTGATTTGCAACTTTACTTTTGCTTGCACATAAAATTCTTTGTTTGAGAAAAATATGATTGAAAGTAAAGGTTAAATATCTGTTATATTTTCCCTTGAATAAAAATATCATAAAATCAACCTCATGCAACAAGACTAAACCATTTTCAAAGATTTTATTCATAACCACATTAACAAATGCAATTTCAAATAGTTTAAAATGACCAGTACAATATATAATTTGCTCATATATCATCCTCCCCTCATTTCAATTCAACCTTAGTCATTAAGACTCAATACACACAAACACACGCACAAATTGATAAACACATAGTAATTTATTTCATTCAAACTATACAAATATCATCTCAAACTCAAATATCTATAATATGTTGAAACAATATACAACCTTACATAAAACCCAAAATACTATGATTATGTCACCTTCACATTTAGACCATCTATCTTAAGTTTCTATGGAAAAACATAAATATATCCCCTTACCTATAATTTATATTTCATAGAAAGTTTTAGCTTAAGCAAGAAAACTAATCAAAATTAAGAGACTTAGAGTAAAGTATTTAAACATAATATGAACTTAAGAAAATGAGAGGATCAATTTTCTAAAACGCATATTGATCATAAAATCCCAAGGAACGGAAGATGATAAATAATTCTTGGAGTACACGAGAACTTACTCTACTTAAAAATCTATTTAGTTAAAAATGCTACATAACCTTGAAATCACGATATTTTAAAACTCCATTTAGAGATGACATATATATGTGCTTGGTCATGCTTCTTATGATTAGACACTTGGTTAGAGGTGTGACATCAAATATAGTGTTATGCATTGAGTAAGCATCCATATTATGAAGTTATTCTAACTTTACTAAGCTCAAATACTAATATAGAGAATCAAGTTTAGGTGGTGAGAGTTAAGGGAGGTTCTTATAGCGTAATTTAAGGCGAGGATCCCTATTGTGGGGATTTTGTAAGTGAATTAATCCATTTAAGAGGGATTTAGACTTGGTAGATTTGGGTCGGTTGTGACATTTTATTTCATGATTGCATACCATGTGCATGACTTCATGAGTATCCTAATCAATACATAAATAATCTAGAATCGAGTCTAGAATAAGTATATTTGGAGCCTATAACAATGTGTATGATTTGGATCTGTGAATTCTTAATAACTTGAGTGTTAGTAAATTATATAGTTTTTAAGTCATAGATTTTGGTTTTTTGAAATTATCATTTGCTTAGCCTTTTCTAGTTGTTGTATTTTCTCTCTTGCAATAATTGTAACTGAGGTTGTAGGTGGTAGGGAGGATAACATTAGGAGAGTTGGTTAAGGTGGAAGTTAAGAGTAATAGATTTATGTATATAGTGTATAAATTGTGTAGTGACAATCTCTCATTTTGTAGTAATATTCAAAGGCTAGTTTCTTTTGAAAACATTAAACCAAGAGGACTGTAATTACACTATATGTGTTCTTTAAAGTGACCAATTTTTCTTAATGTCAGTGATGCAGTAATCTTATAAATAGCTTTTCACTATCTTTTTGGATGTTAAAATCATCTTTCAATAGTTTGACTAGTTTTATCAAAAGATTTTCATCTTATCATGTTTTTAATTATATATTTATTTTCTTTTGTGTGATCTCGTTGAATTATGTGTCAAATTGTTTATAAGACGCACATTTTATCATTTATATTCTTTTTAATATTTTTATTTATTTTTTATTTTTATCATGTAGAATATTGTTTTGATGATTTTTTATATAACTATTTTTATTTTCTAACTGTCGCAACCGAAATCGCGATGGGACGACGAATCAAAAAAAGAAAACTGGTTTGAAAAGAGATTTGGAGTCGCCACCATAGTTATTCTGGAAAACTATGGAAAACCATAAAGATAAGACAAGTCTACGAAAACCTAGATTTTGGATTCGGGAGTCAGTTTTGGGTAGGGAAAGTGTTAGCATCCTACAACGCTTGCCCGAGGACGGTACCTTTAATTAAAAATGCAAAGTCGACGTGGTTTTCAAAACGTTTATTTCCCCCAAAAATAACAAGACAAAAAAATGCTAAAAGGAAAACAAAATATTTTTTTAATTTTTTAGGCCCAACAAGGATTGACCTTGATCCTACGTATTCTCATTCAAAATGAGAAATCAGGGTTACATAGTTCTTAAAAAGATATTTGGAAAACAATTTGAGAAAATGATTTGCTTTTTTTGGAAGTGAACCTGACAAGGACTGACCTTGCTCCTACGTATCTCACGGTGGAGAATCAAGGATCACATAGTTCTTAACGAGATATTTTTGTTTCAAAATGTTGATATTTTTATATTTTTGAAATTTTATATATTTTTTTGGTATTTTTGAATTACTTGAAAATACGTGTCACACGACGCGAGCGACCGAACAGACAGTAAAAGGAAAAAATTATTTTTAGTATTTTTTGAATTATTTGGAAAAAAGTGTCACACGACACGAGCGGCCGGATAGACACTAGAAGTGAAATAAAATTATTTTTGAAATTTTCATTTTTTGTGAATTTTAATGATTTTCAAACTTTTTTAATTCATTTTTTTTTAAATATTAAAAAGGTGCAAAAAAAAGGGTAAAAGTTGAAAACACAAATATGAGAGTGCATAAGTAATGTGTGAGGTGCATGAAGCAAATCGGGTGTGTACAATAAAAATGGGAGTGCAACAAGTAAAATATAAAACAAGCCAAACAATAAAACATACAGGGGGAGTGGGGTCAGTAAACATGGTGGTACAGGAAGTAGTCAGGGAAAAGCAATGGTGTTTGTAAGCAATAAAGCCCAAAATAAAAACGTGTGGTATATGTATCAACTTGAGGGGTGTGACAAAAAATATAAAACCAAACTCAACAACAATAAGACAAGGGGTACAGGTAAGTAAAATGGGGAGTGTGTGACGAAAAGTGAAACAGGCCTAATTGAAATATAAAGAAAGGGTGCATGTAGTATGGGCAGAGGTGTGCGAAGTAAATGAGATGGCAGGCCACTTTCTTTTATTCTCTAAAAGGAAAAAAACGAAACCCTAATTAAGGGTAAAACTCTCCTTCATGCACGCACGATAGCCTCTTCTTCTCGACACCACCACAACTCCAACCCCTGAAACACGCGTCTGCACAACCTGGATCGATGACGACGATGATGCCGACCAGCGTCGCGTACCTTGCCAGTGACGACACCGTCGTTCGATTCACCTCGTGTGAGGCACTCTATACCAATGTCCACAACGTCTTCTCTTCCTACGAAATCTGGACCGAGACGTGACAACCACATCGCCATCGCCGCTTACCCTCACAGGCGACGCCTGGAGCCGATGGCGTTGCTACTTTTCCTTCTTGGGCGAGCCATCGCCGATGGGTTCGCCACTGAGCGCGACCACACTCCTCTGCTCGATCTCCGACTTGACATGACTCACTCTAATACCCAATCACGTGGCTGCCACGACCAAGACCGTCAACCCGCCGTAACCAGTCAAAGACACCGTCGACGACAGTGACGCCCACCACAGACCTCGATGACAGGCATATTTGACCTTCGCTCACTCTCTTCTTAGGCAGGACTCGAATGGCTTCCGGTTTAGCGCCAAGAGGCATTGCCGACAACGCCGATCAACCTTAGCACCAGCTTGCACACGACGCACGTCAACGCGGTGAAAGTTTGACTCGCCGGTGGCGTTATCCCTAGGATTGGTTTGGAATGATAGTGCTATGAAAGTTTAATGGTTCTGAAGCTGGAAAATGGCGTGAGTAGTGGTGCGAAGGAGATGATTGAAAATGAGATGAGAGATAATGGGTTTTGTTTTGTATTTTTATGCAGGTGGATGATTAAGATGAAGGGAGCGTGATAGTGATGGATGGGTGATGAGTCTTTGAAAAATGGTGAAGCAAAGAAAATAATGGTGATGTGTGTGTATGTGGACTTCTAAATGTAGGTTGAAACAGAGTCTTAATGTTAAAAGAGAATGAAATGAGATAATGGTTGGGCTTTGGGTTGAACTGGATTGGATTATGCATGCACAGGTTGGGTCTTGCGAGCACAGGTAAAAGAGAAAGGAGTGTAAGCATGAGACCTTGAAGGGTATAGAAAGGAACGAGAATCGTGGGATCAGTTTGAGTTTAAACATGCTCTTTTTCGTCACTCAAATAACTGCAAGCAACAGAGCATAGCATGACCCAGTTTGGGGTCATGAACAAAATAAGCAGTGAGATAATGCACTACATCATATCATATTCATACCACATTTATCTGAGAACAAAATACAACAAATCCAACATACCATGTCATTCTTGTGCAAGTACTCAATGCATAAATTTTACCTCTTGAAGCTGCTCCTGGTTCTCTTGTTCTTCTTGCTTCTCCTCTCCTTTTTTACTTTGTTGCTCCGAATGTGAATTGTGAATATGAATTGGATATGAATTGGATATGAATTCTCTCCTTTTTTCTCTCTTCCTGTTGTGAATTTATCGCAAGTTCCCCATTTTTTTTTTCGTTCCCCTTTTATCTTTTTCCTCTTTTATTTATGAGATCCTCCTCTTGTTCATGGAGAGATTTACAAAAGTGGGAAGTGGCGATTGCTTCTTCGCACTGTTCTATCTCCAGCAGAGCTGTTTCAATCAATCCATTCATCTCTTGTTAGTCACCATGCACAGTTTCCTTTTGCATTAGTTCAGCCAATGTACGCGCCAGGGCACCAAATGAGGAAATAGCTAATATACCATGTGCAGAAAATTGAATGCTCCACACCCCCTTTTTTTCTTTATTTTTTTTCTCAAATCTGTTTTTTTCTTTTTCTTTCCTTTCGCCTTTTTTAATCTGTTTTCCTTTTTCCTTCTTTTTGTTTTTAAAAGTAATAAATAGTAAAAGCAAAAAATAAAATAAAATAAAATAAATATGAATAAAATTGAAAACAAAGAAAAAAAGAAAAAAAATAAAAAAAGAAAGATAAAGAGACATAATAAAATTAAAGTAAAATAAGATAATAATAATAATAATAATAATAATAATAATAATAATAATAAGGTAAATAAAAAAACAATCCGGACAAAATTGGGTGTTGACAGTTGCCCCTCTTTACTTAGATTTTACCGATAATATGAAAATTGACTTTTCGTAATATCATAGTAAAAAATGAGTAAAGAAAGAAACACTAATTTCGTTCGGATTTTGACAGGGAAGAAGGTCAGGATCTGGAAAGTGAAATGGACTCAACCATTCCTAAGAAAAGGTCTTATCCAAAAGGGGAGAGAGAAATCACTAACCATTCTATTAGAGAGGGTTGTGATGTTAGACAAACTTTGAATTTTTTATTTATTTATTTTGAATTTTAAAATATTTATTTTTTTGAAAATATTTTTTAGATTTTGCCTCTTTTTTGAGATTTTTTTTAACCGTGAATGAGATCATTCCAAAGGAGAGGGTCATGAAGAAAAGAGGATAGGGATAAGGTGTCATAACCTTGGCAGGGTGTCATAACCCTGACTTAGAAGTGGTGGACAAGGTGTCGAAACCTTGGTGCAGGGATCAGAGTGTCGTAACCCTAATATGCAGGAGAAACAAGATGTCAAAACCTTGGTGCAGGGATCAGAGTGTCGTAACCCTAATATGCAGGAGAAACAAGATGTCAAAACCTTAGTGCAGAGATCAAGGTGTCGTAACCCTGATATGCAAGAGAAAATAAGGTTTCAAAACCTTGGTGCAGGGATCAGGGTGTCGTAACCCCGGTATGTAAGAGAAACAAGGTGTCGAAACCTTGGTGCAGGGATCAGGGTGTCATAACCCCGATATGCAAGAGAAACAAGGTGTCGTAACCTTGGTGCAGGGATCAGGGTGCCGTAACCCCGATATGCAAGAGAAACAAGGTGTCGTAACCTTGGTGCAGGGATCAGGGTGTCGTAACCCCGATATGCAAGGGAAACAAGGTGTCGAAACCTTGGTACAGGGATCAGGGTGTCGTAACCCCGATATGCAAGAGAAACAAGGTGTTGTAACCCCGATATGCAAGAGAAACAAGGTGTCGAAACCTTAGTGCAGGGATCAAGGTGTCATAACCCTGATATGCAAGAGAAACCTGATTGATAAGAACTTTGTAGCTTGAAGGAGGAAACCTTAATGTATGTTGATCTTTTTGAATTTTGAAAGGGAAGAATTTGATAACCATTCATATGAATGAAGAGGGCCTCAATCTGATGATTTTGTCTTGATGGATTGATGTCAACACATGTTATGAAAAAGAGGTTTTTCAATTTCTTGCCACTAGGTGTCAAAACCTTAATGCTAGAATGAGGGTGTCGAAACCCTGATATGAAAAGCCTCATGCTTGGTGAAAAAAAGTTGAATGTGTCTTGTCTTTTGTTCTTTTTATGCATGTCTGTGTCAATTGTTTCATTTATAATCATCAAATTCATATTTATTTTTAATATTTTATGAAGTTGAGGAATGTCATGCTTATCAAGGTGTAATGCTCAAAATGTTAACTTGACTTTCTCTTTCGAAAAATGCTTGCACGCTTGCTCGGGTTCATTGAAAAGTGAGGGATGTTTGGGAGGATTTTAAGGAGACTGGGATAACCATGTGGGCACATCATTCCTCTTACATTCTTAAAAGGAGATATAATTTGTGAATGTTAGGGTGAAAAACACAAGAAACCCAAAAATTGCCCCAGTTTTGGTATATGGGAAGAGGGATATAAGGATATGGATCAAATAGTGTTATGGTGAGAAATTCACTTGAAACTCGAAAAGTTGCCCCAGCTTTGGTATTCATAGAAGAATTTTGATTGAACAAGGGGTTTTGTTTTCAAATATGGGGATTCATGAGCGTTGGGGTGAGAAATTTATGTGAGACCCACAAAATTGCCCTAGTTTTAGTGCATGGAGGAGAATTTGAATGAACAAGGGTGTTGTTTCAAAAGAGGTAGTGGAAATAGAAAGGATTGATTGAAAAGGATTGGATGAAAAGGATTGCCCCAGTTGGTTCATTTCCCCTTTGCTTGCTTTTGGCTAGATGGTTAGGAGTTCTCTTCTTCCTGAGACATCATCATTTTTTCATTCTTTTTCACTATTGCATTTTTTCATTCACTCAATTTACGACTGCATTGTCAGCCATGTCGCCTTATCAGAGAATTAAGCTTTCAGAAAATTAGAGCAATCATTTTTCAATCAGTGTGGACTTTTATCTGGCTTGTAACATAACTGTGGGTTGAAAGGTTTTGAAAGAAAGAACATAAAGATCCAAATGAATGTTTATCAGTTATCACTTTTGAAACCCAGGTTATCATATAGGTATTGCATGACTTATTTGTCAACTTTTTGAACGCTGCACTTTTCTCAGATTTTGTTTCCATTTTTCATTTGTCATCACTGGTGATTTCCCTCTTCTCTTTTTTTTTTATTCTTCCTTGACAACTCCTTCATTTGATTACTGAATGCTTTCTACGTGTGTTTTAAGCTGACCTTTACTGTAATGATAGCCCCTATTAGAGAACATTCTTGATCAAAGACTTATTTTTGGCTCAATGGGGGTAGCAAGGGATAATTTTTACTTTTACGAATATAGAAAGATGGCCACACATCATTTCAAATTCAAATTACTTTATTTTCAAAAGATTAACTCTACGACAAAACTCGATGGCCTTAACACAAATCGCCTCCTTTTTTTTGTTTTTGTTTTTTTTATTGTGTTTCTTTTTCTTCTTTTTTTTGTCTGATTGCCTTCTTGGGTTTTCAATCTAGCAAAATTATTTGATTTGTCCCAATGGATTAAGAGATCACCCCAGTAGTACAAGCGAGGATAACCTTGGCAAATTTGCCCCAATATGAAGGTTTGGGTTTATTAATGTGGACAATAGAAATTATGTTACAGCATATCCTTTTATTTTGGAAAAGTGAAGGGTAAAGGATTTCAAGCAATAGGTGCACAAATATTTCAAAAGAAAACACTAAGTAGTTCCTGATTAAAACATTTGACTTCCAAAAAGCATGATACCCCATTATTCTTTTCTTCTTTTTGATTATTCATTTTCCTCTTCTTCTTTTTGTTTTGTTTTTTTTTTCAAAGACTTGAATTTGACGATTTGCAAGAAAACCAAATGACTCAGAACGCGTTGCTTTTGACCTGCATTTTTGTCATTACTTTTCTTCATTAATTTCATCTTTCATTCTTTTCCACGACACCCATTTAGGACTTGTTTTCAAGTTAAACTAGGAGAAACCCCGTGATGACTAAACGTAGTGAAGTTCATGGATGAAATCGTGTCATTAATGAGCAAAGTCCTCATAGCAAGCAAACAAAACAACATCAATTTCACTGTTACAATGAATTATGCTTTCTTATGTGGTCCTAGAGCCTACTTCATTTCTTCATAGCATTTGCAAAGGCGTTGCCATACCTTGCCTCAATGGTGAGTTGATTTCATTCAAACTTTAACTGTCCTGAATCAATCAAGGATTGCACTTTACGCTTGAGTCCCCAACAATTTTCGGTTGAATGACCAATAGCCCCTCCATGATAATCACATCTTGCATCTGCGTCATAAGTTTTGGGATACGGGGGCTTTACAGGCTTTATCGGGCAAATAGAGGCCAAACCTCTTTGGAGAAGACTTGGGAGCAATTTGCATAGGTCATAGGGATAGGACTGAAACTCACAAGCCTATTGTCTTGATTAACATTTCCATGTCCAATGGTTTGGTGGGAAGTTGAGTTAGGGTCAGGTCTCAAATTTTGTCTTGGAAAGGCTCCCGAATGAGGGTATGTCAAAGGTATTTGAGCGGTGGAACGTGATTGAGCTTTTCCAACTATCCTCTTCCCAGGTTTAGAACTAGACTCATTCACACTTGCTACCATGGTAGAAGCATGTGCGATCTTACCTATCTTCACACCAATTTCAATTCTTTCTCCAATTATCACCAAGTCTGCAAAGCTTGAGGAAACATTACTTACCATACGCTCATAGAAGGGCGATTCTAGAGTGCTTATAAACATAGTTGTCATCTCTTTATTGGGCAAAGGTGGCACTACTTGAGCAACAATCTCTCTCCACCTTCGAGCATACTCTTGAACGCCTCGAACTCTTTCTTCGCCATATTTTACAGATGTAACCTATTAGGCGTTTCATCACTATTGTATCCATATTGCCTCAAGAAAGCATCAGCCAGATCTTTCCATGAACGAATATGAGTTGGTTCCAAAAGCGTATACCAATTCAGAGCGATGCCAGTTAAGCTTTCCTGGAAGAAATGAATTAGTAGTTTTTCATCATAAGCATAGACAATCATTTTCCGACAAAACATGGTTATATGGTTCTTTGGACAAGTGTTCCCTTCATACTTCTCAAACTCAGGCAACTTGAACTTTAGGGGTATCACCATGTCTTGGACCAAGCATAGTCCAACAGCATCACTGAATGCAAAATTCCTTTCCCCTTCTATGGCTTTCAACCTCTTCTCAAGCATTTCTAATTTACTCTCTTCGTCCTTAACGTCCCCAGGTGCAGCGACAGACTTCACCTCGTGTTGCTTTGCCTCTATTATGTTCACGATATCTGGAGGAGTGGTTTCCCTAGAACATGTGAAAGTAGCAGCTTCAAGCTTATTTTCTTCATCAACCACATTGTTTTCGGCATTTTGAATGTAAACTTTCCTCGAGTCCATTCCGGGGGTTGGAGTGTAATTTGAAGGGAGGCTAGATGGAGGACAAGTTTGGTTTTCCTGAACCCTGTGTTGTTGTTGTGGTGTGCATGTCTCTCCAGGGTTTTGCATGGCATTCAAGGCCTCCAAGATTTGACTCATCTGACTCTTCAATTTTTGGATATCGGCCTTCATCATTTCTTAGGTTTCTCCTTGGTTTTCCATGATTTTGCGATAGGGTCGCATCCTGTAGGGTGCCTTGGAAATTTAGCCGTATTTTTCTTTTATTTTAGTTGAATTTTATTGAGTGAAATGGATAAAGAAAGAACAAAAAGGAAATGAAAAGAAAGAGAAAAGATGACATAATGCAACTAATTCTAGTTAGAAATTATAAAGGGTTGAAAACACCGTCACAAGCATAATGGAAACTAGCACAAAACAGAATCAACAATGTGATCCATACAATAAAACATCCATAACATTTAAGTCCACAATGTTTGAAACACAAGAAGTCATGATTAATTATCTTGAGCCCTAGCCATCACATTCTTCATTTTCGCCATCAGTTTCTTACAGTGGTTGAGGAAAGCTTCAATCCCCTTAGGTGGGTTAAAAATCAGCATTGCAGACTCAGCATCAGCTAATAACTTAGGGACATTTTCAATGGCTCCATTAGCGAGGGAGGCTAGCTGCGAGAAACATATCTTCCAGTGCTTTGTAATTCGTCCTTGTTCCACGACATATTCATTCATTTGAATCATCAATTCTTGATGTCTTTGTTCTAATTCTGCATGATGAACATGTTCCTTCTCTAGTTTCGCCACTGCTTCTTCCACCTGCTGCTCGGCATTATCAAGTTTGATCTGTATGTCCCGCAACTTTTCCAGTGCTTCTTGCTTGTCCCTCTTGAATTCATCACACAAGTCTTTTCTAACACGCTTTGATATCTCTATTATACCGCACTCCATGGATTTCCACCTCAGGTATGCATTAACTGATGTTAGGTCTTGTTTCTGCTTTCTTATCAACTCTTCATGTGCCCACTCGCTTTCCATCTTATCATGTCTGAGGTTTGCATAATTTTGTTGCAGGTTTTGAAGGTTATTGGTCAACGTGATATTTTCCTGTTTCGTCCTCTCTAGTTCTGCCCTTAGCAACTTTACTTGTTGAATCTCAGCATTCAACAACCTATTTTCACCATTCAAGTCTGGAGAAATCAATTTGAATGGGAACTTAACTGCCTTAACCCGTGCTGCGAGCCATTGGTCGTAAGGAATTCTCTCATGAACAGTCCATGATCTTGGGTCCCCCTCTGCGCGAACAATATTGCCCCAAGCGTCCCTAATTTGATGAAGCACTTTAGCAAAAGTCCCCTCCTCATAATAAATTCGCAATGTGGCGAGAGATGCAGGTGTTGGCGATCCTTTCATAGGATACCCAAATTGTCTTTGTGCTAACAAAGGATTGTAATTAATACAACACCGAGTACCCATGAGGGAAAAAATCAATGAAATTCTAGAATTAGATTCTATATATTATATTCTATGTATAGAAGTGGTTGTTTTTCCCAAGATTTGTTGATTAGTAATCCTGTCTTGAAGCGGACGCAAAAGACCAACCTTT
>Ga0209589_1011209_pt1 | contig 12723 bp, 9 predicted proteins | sample CowpeawhiteBW_FD_187525 | JGI IMG/M metagenome (GOLD analysis project Ga0209589, IMG submission 187525) | Root nodule microbial communities of legume samples collected from California USA - Cow pea white BW (SPAdes) (version 2) | ecosystem: Host-associated > Plants > Roots > Nodule | place: USA...
ATGTGGAGGAGAATGAAGGGGAGCCAATATTCAAGAGGTTTTACGCATGTTTAAAGGCATGCAAAGACAGTTTCATTTCATGCAGACCTATAATTGGATTGGATGGGGCTTTCTTGAAAGGGAAATACGGAGGAGAGCTGTTAACAGCCATTGGTCGAGATGCTAATGACCAAATGCTACCCATTGCATACGCAGTGGTGGAGGTTGAGAACAAGGATTTCTGGTCGTGGTTTTTAGAGCTCCTTATTGAGGACCTTGGTGGACCTGCCGTGTGTACATCCTATACATTTATATCTGATCAGCAAAAGGCACATGCAAATGCAATCTCATTTCCCACTTATTTTTGATATGAAAAATTATAACTTATCATTATATTTATGATATTGTCAGGGGCTGCTACCAGCCATACAAGAACTTCTGCCTGGAGTTGATCAACGTTTCTGTGTAAGGCACTTGTATGCCAATTTCAGAAAGAAATTTCCAGCAAAAAGTCTGAGACGTCTAATGTGGAGAGCAGCTGCAGCCACACACCCACAGGCATGGGAAAGGGAGATGAGGAATATAAAAGATGTGAATGAAGATGCATTTAAGCATCTGATTGCAATCCCACCCAGGTAATACAATTTTCAATTCATTGTTTTCAAATGGGATTGTGTGCTATCATAATTGGAATATTTCTGTTGTACTTAGATATTGGTCGAGATCTAGATTTACCTCAAAGGCTCAATCCGATACTTTGGTTAACAATATGTCTGAGGCCTTCAATAGTGTATTGCTGCATACAAGGACTAAGCCTGTGATTAGCATGTTGGAGGATATTCGGGTATACTTGATGAGAAGGTGGGCAAAAAACAGAATGAAGATACAATCAATATCAGGATCCATTTGTCCCAGAATTATGAGCAGATTTGAGAAGGAGTCAGAATTAACAAAGTATTGGATTCCTAGGTAAGGATTGAACTTTGTGTACCCTGAAAAAATGAAAGCTGTCTAATTATTGTTCTTCTATGTGTTCTTGCAGCTGGTCAGCAGAGAAATTATTTGAAGTTAGGCATGTGTCGCAGTTAGGGGAGAGGTTCGTTGTCAATATAGATGAACAATCCTGCACATGCAGGAAATGGAGCATAACTGGTATTCCATGTTGTCATTCACTGTCTGCAATGAAGTTTCTAAACCTCAATGGAGAAGACTTCATCCCAGCAGTCTTTAGGAAGTCCACTTATGAAGAGATATATACTTCAATTATATTTCCCATCAATGGCCAGAGTTTGTGGGAGAAAACTCCATACGCTGATGTCTTGCCCCCCTCGAAGAGAATTTTACCAGGCAGACCGAAGAAAAAAAGAAGATTGGAGCAATGGGAGATTAGAAGAGATGAGACAAGACTGAGAAAAGGTGGTTTACGTAAAACATGTCGTCTCTGTAACCAAATTGGGCACAACAGAAGGGCTTGTCCAAAAGCTATTGAAATTCATATGGCTGAATTAAGGGAAGCCCAGCAGCGTCGTAGTGGTGAAGGATCCCAGCAGCCAACTAATCCACCACAAGCATCCCAGCAACCAAGTCCAACACAAGCAACCCAGCAACCAACACCAACACAAGCATCCCAGCCAACAACACCACATGCAACCCAGCAGCCACTTCCACCTCAAGCATACCAGCAGCCACCTCCACCTCAACCATCTCAGCAGCCACCTCCACCTCAACCATCTCAGCAGCCACCTCCACCACAACCATCACACCAGCCATCACGAGGTGCATTAAATGCCAGACTGAAACTGAATGCTAGAAGGGGTCGAATGGCGTGAAGCTGCATGTCTTGTTTTTTTTGTGATCTTGTTTTGTAACAGCTGTGAACCTTTAAGGTCCTTTTGGAATTTTTGAATTTCTTTACTTCCATGAACACATCTTTTAAGGTCCTTTTCGGTGGACCACTTTTGTTATGTAATTTAATACTGCTACTTAGTCGGTGGACCACTTTTGTTATGTAATTTAATACTGGTACTTAGTCGGTGGACCACTTTTTTGATGTAGTTTGTGTTAATTCAGGACCTCTTCATATGGAATCTATTATGAATTACCTTTTGATATGGAATCTATTATCAATTACAAGCCCCATGCTTTTCATTCACTGTATGTAGAATCATATTTAAAATTACATAACTGTATACACTTAAAACAGTAAATCGAAATAACTTCCAATTTCATTCATACTCAAACATAAATACAGTATTGGAAATAACCATTCCAAATAAGATACCCAGTTATAACCACTAAGGGACACTACAACAACTAATCACGCATTCTTTATCAGGACTGACAACACTATTACATTAACCACACAAACAAAGATAACCATCCCAATCAACACCTTCATCCATTTCTCAAATATGGCAACTGATTTCTCCAAGTTAATAATCGTTTTCCTATCACCATCACTTTCTTCAATCTTCACCATAATTTCACCCCTTCCTTCGCAATTCTCACTGTTACCAATCTCTTCAATGCCATCTTCAGTCCACCATTTAAAGAAATTGCATCCACCATCTTCATTTCCACTCTGCGAAAAAATAGCACAAACAGTCATCCAATATACCATTCAAAAACACACAAAAAATACCTTCAACCTCTCTCACCTTATATTTTGAACAACCCCAAAATTGTTTTCCCCTGTTCTTTACTGTTTTCGCAGTTCTTAAAACTGATTTCTCTCCACAGTAGCAAAGTGGTTGTGAACCCAAACTCCTCGATCCTCCAACACCACGTGAAGATAAACTAGGGTTCTTCTTCCCCCAACCATTACAAGTGCAAGAGGAACAAGAATGGCAAAGCGACATTTGAGGATGAAGAAAGAAACGCACCACTTCGAAGAAGATAACTCCAACGACGAATACGACTTCAGCGAAGAGAATGTGGAGGACAAGATGAATCCATTTAGGGTTTCATTGGATTTATTTCACATTTGACACGTAGGCTACAGTTCCTTTTAAATATCACTGACACGTATCCGTTTTATTTGTCCACTTCATCATCTAAAAATGCCGTTTAGGCAACTTTAACGGTTATGGCTAAATTGTTGCAGTTTTTCAAAATTAGGGACCCAATTGAGACAAATGAAAATTGGGGGACCTACTTGAGAATTCGCTACAAATTTGGGGACCTATGGAATGATTTAACCTAAAATTTATGTTTAATATCCCAAACATTGTATTCATGAAAATTGTTTCCAAAAATGTTTTACAGAAAATTTTAAAACTCGAGAAATATTCTAAAGTAAAGTTTAGAAAAATAGCACCATTTCAATCTCTCCTTCTCTCCTCCATGTCTAATTTTTAAAATATATTTTTTATTTTATTTCCAATCTTTTCACTTTTATACTTTAATTATTCGGTAGGAAGAAAACTTTGTTGGAAGAGATAACGATTATTTGTATAATTAAAAGTTTTATGTTTTGCATGATTCCTAAGGTTGTATTATTGGCAAAAAAGGAAAGATAGAATTATAGTTCATTTGTATTAAAGAATAACGATTTGCGTGGAAGATTATAGAGACCGTAATGAGATAAAGAATAAAAGCAGAAAATTAGAACAACAAACAAATTTATGGATGAAAGAAAAAGTCTGTATCAACAAATATTTGTGATTGATATTATTATTAGATATTTGTAGGTAATAGATAATAGATATTTAATTATTCACTTTTTAAGTATAGTATTATGGTATATTTAATTATTCACTTTCTAATATGGTAGGTATAGTATTATGGCTCAGGTGTTATTCATTAATAATAAGTGTAGTATTATGGTACAGTTGTTATTGTCAATAATTATCAGTAAATTTTTTTTGAATATTTTTTAAAAGATAAATTAAATTGTCAAAATTAAGTTGTTAATAAAAAAGTATTAATTATTAAAGAATTGTTTAATTTTTTTAAAATTATGAACTAAAGTTATTTATAAAATGATTAATTTTTAAAGTTTATATTTTGATGTAATTCTTTTAAATTTATTTTTTAGAAAAATGAAATTTAATATTTTAGTAAGTAATTTAATTTAAACTATATTTCAAATTAGTTTTTTTAATTTAAGTTTATTACTTTAAAAAATTATTTTTAAATAAATTTATTCAAAAATTTAAAAATTAATATATATATATATATATATATATATATATATATATATATATATATATATATATATATATCCAAGGAGGAGTATAAAAAAATTTGGATATTTTCTCACTTGTAATTGATAAGTCATGAACATAGTTTTTAGACAGGAGGATTGGTAAAGTACTACCCATATCCTGTTGTTATTCCTAAATAAGGTATCCAAAATAAAACTTTGTAAAAACATATTATTCATTATCCATCAAATATGTTGGCATGTATAGGAGAATTCACAAACAATTGTGTAAAAGAAAACCCCAAAGAAGAACATTAGTGGGACAAGGTTCAATGATACATTTCAGTTCGATTTTTCTCTCTGAAAAAAAAAATTATATAGTGATATCATTCATTCATGAATTGATTTGAGTAATCATTTGTATTTGAGGTTTAGATAATGCCATATAAATTTATATGATCTTTAGGAAATCTTTTTACAATATTATTCCTACTAAGCTTATGTTCAATGGTTAAATCATAAACCAAGAGCTTATGCAACCAGTTCTATTGTTATGAGAATTGAATTGCCATGTGCATTTTAAAAAATTGACAAAATTAAGCTTGAGCTAGTGATTTACTTTGCTCACCATGTAGGATAATAAATTGATTATCAACTAAAAACTTTAAAGTCAACTTACTATAATTTGATATGTATGATCTTAGTGTTTCTAACCAAGCAATTGCAAAACCAAGTCAACATGTCAACTTATACACACGTATTTTCAAGGTATGATTTTGAAAATAAAAAGAGGACACACTGAATTTAGAGTAGGAGATTTTGTGCTCATCAAGCTTAGACCGCATAAACAATTGAGTTTAGAAGCTCATATGAATCCTATGTTGGGTGCACGTTATTATGGAATACTTAAGGTGTCGAAAAGAGTTGGAGTAGGAGCCTACAAGTTGTAGTTACCTGAAACAACAAAGATTCATCCAGTTTTTCATGTCCCTTTACTAACAAAGGTAGTTAGGGATTATAATATGTATGATGAATTGTCTATAGAGTTAGTTTGTGATGATGAAATCAATTTAGCAATTCCATGTATGCCATAAACCACTTCAAAATGGTGTTGTCCCTATAAAAGCATGGAAACTGGTGTTGTACCAATATTCAACCCATGATAACCATTGTACCCACTATATTGGTTGATCTACTACAAAAAAAAAGTAGAAAGGTCTCCAAACATCAATCAACCATTTCCTTCATGTATTTCACGAATAAACCTATTTGGCCCAAGGTCAAGTTCAGTTTCATGTGTTTTTAGCGAACATTTAGGCTTGTGCTAGTACGACCCAATCCTTTATGGGAGCTTCTCCCTACACCTCTAACCGTACCTTCAACCGTTTCTCTTGTACCCCCAAAAACATATATAATTATATCTTTGCTCATAGTAAAAGTGAAAAAGTAACTGTCACTCTCTCTGATTCAACAAACCCCTGCACCCCCAATACACTCCTTGCACATTCCATTGCCAACATTGCCAATACACACACTCTCTGAAACGGATTCATGTTCACGACACACATCACTGTAATCCTGTAAGAAATATTCAGCAAGTGGTGGAGTGTGGACTAAACATTGAATAGCATTATTCATGAAGTAGGTGTTCCCCAAGTTCTGCGGTCCTGCCAAACCACCCCTTTCACCTTTATAGATATCATGTTTATCATCCATATTGGTCAATGACGAACTAACAGAAATTCCCTGATACAAACTAAAACTAGATACAGTTGAGTGACCATTTGACATGGTGGGTCCCCCGGCAATTGACACAAATGACCTTGAAGGTTCTAATGGTACCAAAGCTAGTCCATTTCCCATTGAATCCATGCCAAAATGAGAAGATTGATCTCCATCAGGTAATACTTCTAGAAGAATCTGTGAGCAAGAGAGGAATCAGGAGCATCAAGCTTCTATAGAAGAATCAATACCAAGAAATTGTGATTCACATCCAAGCCCAAGTTACTTTCACTAGATTCCATTTTTCACATCCAAAATATGAATCCAAGGCTCCAAACGTCAAACCAAACATACGGTAAAGATCTACATTACTCAAGGGCACTCACATCATGGTCCATTAATAAGTTAGCCTCCTCCAATGTCTGCTCTGAGACTGTCAACAATGAATGTTTTGTCGACTATTTCCTGAACGAAAAACAAGTTAGCCTCCTCCAACACACACATAAACAACATTATTTCCTGAACGAAAAACAAAACACTAGGGTAACCTAAAGGAAGGTGAAGAAGCTAGAACCCATGCATGCATGCATCCACTTTCAACGATCTCAAGGGAAAGGAACAACACCACTGCCTCCACCAATGCCGCTTCCAACGCCACCACCAACACCGCCACCAACTCCATCGCCGGTACCACCGAGTCCTCCGAGGCCACCACCTGCGCCATAACCACCTCCTATACTGACACCAGCTCCTCCAAAAGGTAGTCCATTGCTCTCAATTCTGGAATAGCCACTGACTCCACCATAGGTGATGAAGTTCTTCTGGTCCTTGAAACCAGCATCGGTGGGTGCGTTTCTGGCACTTGTGACCAATATGGTTCTTATTGGCACTTGTAACAGCACGCCATTTCAGAACTTTTGTTCTATTGCATTGAAGTAGAGGCAAGGCACGACAAAGGGTTAAGTGGCCCAAATGTAACTCTTTTCTTCTCCAAAACAGAAACCACGAGGGTTTCTTCTTTATCTTCAACGTAGACTCTCTAAAGCGAAACCATGGTAGCTTCCTCCTTCACCATCTCACGCGAACGGTTTCCATGGAGTTCCTGCAGCAGGTCCCCGCGACTTTAGCGGCATATGCCACCACCGCGCGTCCAACGGCCGGCGCGAGACGTCACCGTCGTTGCCGGTGAGAACTCGTCTTCGAAACGTGCAAGATAGGGGCATCTTCTTCCTCGCGTAACCACATGACAGCACCAATCCCCTTCGTGGCTGCGCGGCCCTCCCCACCGGAGATTACCGTCAATGATTCCTGCCGCCGTGCCAGCCACTGAGACTGGGTCTGCGAGCACTAAGGGAACCAACCCTCTGACCGTCGGCGATGGTTTTATCTCACTCACTTCACTGTTTTTCGTTCCCGATTCGTGCTAGGTTATGATGATGAATTTGGGTGTTTCGCTGCATCCGTGGCTCGAGGGTGATGAATGATGGTATAGGTGGAAGATGAAGATGAAGATGATGAAGGTTTATTTCAATGATAGAGAGATGTGAATCTGCTGTTCTGAGCGTGTGGGTTCTGGTTTTGGGTTTTTGTTCTCTCTGATTTTTGTGCAGGTGAAGGATGAAGGTGTGGGTGAACAAAAACGCAAATGACAAATGCAGGAACTGAAGATGAAGGTTGGCGATGATGGGAGCTGATGATTGGGATTTGAATGAAGGTGCTGGAGTTTGGGAAATGAATTAAGTTGAATGATGGTGTTATGGTTGGTGTGTATATGCGGATTGTGTTTGGTGGAAGTGAGTGAATGTTTGTTGTGAGAGAGGATTGTGTGCATGATTGCTCCCTATAGTCTCGATGGTTATGCAGGAGAATGCGTCATGTTTTGGTGTGCACTAAAGTGTGTGAGAAGTTTGGTGAGCATAGATGAATGAGTATGGTGATGAGGAAAAGAATGGAGATTAGCAAAATGGTGAGATACATTTACATAGCAGGTCCAACGAATAAAATGCAGTAAACACAACAATATCATGTTCTTTCATGGCATTCAGGATTGGAAATGAAACATATCACACCTAACACTTATATCATGCTCACTCCAGTATCATATGTGTTGTGCTTACTTCTCGGAGCTCTTGCTGGTGGTCTCAAGTCTTTGTTCTCCTTCTATGATGATATCATGTTCCAGTCCTCCCAGAGAGCATATCCATCTGCCCGTTCTCCTCCTCGAGTCTCTTTTGCAATATCCCATTTTTCTCTTATCTCCCATTCCCCTTCCCCTTGCTCTAACCCCTTTTCTAGCATTCTCGAGCCATGTGCTAGAGGGCGATTGCTTCCTACACCTCAGCCATCCTATCCCTTCAAACAATGCAATTCCGTTTTTGTGTATAAAACTCACTGCAGGTATAGACTCTAAACTCTGCATGCTTGATCCTCACCCAAATAACCCAAATAAGGAAGGAGCTAGTTTGCTGTTGCGACTGTCATGGCTGCAGTAGTGATACAGCCCCCACACATTTCCTTTTCCTTCTTTTTTTCAGACCCCAAAAGTGGAGAAAAACAAAATTTGAACGCTTTTTTGTTGCGCGAACGGGGAAAGAACAATGGGCAATACCAATTGGCTCTCATTTTTTTTTTATTTCTTATATACATTTTTATATGTTTTTTTAGAATAAAACAAGATGACGCAAAAAATAAAAGAAGATGAAAATAAAATAAAATAAAGGAAATGATAAGATAAGATAAAATAAAGTAATTAAATTAAATAAAAATAAAACAAGATAAAATAAAAAAAAAGATAAAATTAAAGATAAAATAATATAAAAAGTAAAAATAGAAATATATGTTTATAATCACCTAAATATTCACTTTTTTTTGTATTTCTTTTTAAATTAAAATTTTTATTTTTATCTGGACGAAATTGGGTGTTGACAAATACGATTCAGATGGAAATGAATACTTCGAAGAGAAGGAGCTTTCAAAAGGAGGTTTCAAAGATTAATGAAACAAAGTCACCTTGAAGCACATATGAAGCTTGAGCGAGGGACCACTGTGGGAAGTTGAATCAGAGAGGACAATGGACCACAGAGAGTGAATCAGTGAGACAATGAGCAGAGGGAGACAGACAAATTGAAAACAAAATGATACGGAGAGGGTAGGAGAGAGTGAAAAAAATGGAAGAGATCGAAGAAAAATGAAGGTAGGAAAGTTAGGGGTGCAGCTGAAGTAGAGATAAAAAAAGAACGTTTGGTAGCGTGCAGTAAATTTTGCTTTGATTATTTTCAACCACCAGCGTAGGTAAATTTATGAGGGACAAAACCGTAATCTTTGGGAGTACAAGAGAAACTTTAGGGGTGCAGGGAGAAGCCCTCTCCCTTATTCCCTCCATTATTTTTATGATTGAAACTCATGTCACTCCTCTTCTCTTGCAATGCAACTCCAACTTTGCTGCTTTAGCTAAATTCATCAAATGTGAACATGAATGTGGTATTAGTCCCATAGTACCAATATTATGCACATGCTCGTTTATGCCTTATCGTAAGCCATGGATGAAATATACAAAGTATTTACCATTAGGTATATGAGATATATGCGTTGTTAGTCACTCAAACTCGTAGATATACTCATCCACACTTCCTTCATTTTTAATCAATGCCAAATGTTCGAAGAAGTCACCTTCCCTAAACCACTATATCATTCCAAGAGTTCAGTCGTTAGTTTTTCCCACATCAGATTGGTATTCCCATGAGAAGAAGTGGACATGTAGCCTATGGATGACACTTTTATTTTACATCTTCATGCTTAAAAATCCAGAATGACATAAGGTTAGTATGAAATCATCCTCACCTGAAAATTGTCATGTTTAAGTGGTTCTTGGATGGTGGTTGTGATAGGCAAGGACGATTATTACTATGTTATCTAACTAGTTGGGTTCAAAGGCTTTCACATTTAACAAATTACTATGTAAGCCATGTGTACCCATTGTCAACCTATCTTTTCCAATAATGTTTATTCTCCTTCTCTCTTTAAAATCTTGATCAAGGTCACACTTTCCCCCAAGTTGTGAGCAATTTCTCTCACCTTCTCCTTCACTCTCATGGTGAGTGATTGTCTCTCACTCATTTCTTTACTGCGTATTATCTATGACATTTGTGTGTTCACTAAATGGGTGGATGATATGGTAAACATATTGATTGTTATGGTTGATGAAGCAAGGAAGGGTAATCGAATTGATAGTAGTTGGATAATGCAAACATACACAAATGTTGGTGGTTAAGTTGGTTCTCCTAAAATGATGTCACTAAAAAAATTGATGTAAATAATGACATTTAAGATAATTTGATTAAAATATTGACACTAATTTGATTAAAATATACATAAACTTTGTGATTTTACTTTCAAGCAAAACCATTCACAACTAAGTTGTGTGTTTCAAAATTATAATCAACTAAAGGAATTGTGGGGTGTCAATCTTACAACTAAACATATGGTTGGGGCAACACATAAAGTTTGTAGAGTCATGACTAATCAAAATTTAGGGGTTGAACACAATGATGAGGTTGAAGAAAGCCCCATGGAGTAGCCATTTATTACAACACTTGATGCATTCATATAGTACTTACCCTTCTCAATGTATCACATATGATGGTTCCACTTCATCATAAGGAACGAAAAGGAAAACTAGTATGATGAATTTTCTAGTGGTCCAATTTGACAAACTTACATTAGGCTTAGACAAATTTGTAAATGCACTAAGTACCTGAAATATATTGACTAAAACAAATGTCATATGGGACTCATGGAGAAATAAGTCTACATATTGATGCATAACTCAAAGGCATAATATTGGGAATTTGTCAAATGTGACATGTTAGGATTATGTTAACCTTGTATACGTTTATTTTTCATTTACTGATATTGACATTGATTATATTTTTCTTATCCATGTTACTTTTTTAAATTAATGGGTACTATTTTTTGCATTTTCATTGCTCAACTCTTTAATGCACATTCCCTAAGACATTTTTATGTTACATATTTATCATTAATTTGTTTGATATTTTTCAGTTCATCATTTATGTCTTCCTTTTTCAAAAGTAAGAGACACAAAATTGAAAAGGATAGGAAGGATAAAATCTTGATAACAATTGATGGAGTTCTTTCTCCTAAGCTACCACAAAGTGAAGGAGGTTTTAGATCAAAATTCAACAATCATGTTTAAACTATTATATATGTTGTCAAATTTTATTCAATGCAATTTTTTCCTTAAGGTAATGGACTTCTCTCTCTTTATTGAGTCTGTTTGACGATTTCATTAATTAGTATTTAGTAGTATACATTGTTGAACCACTTTATTTCTCAAACTACTCTGTACTTTGAAGATATAATCAAGGTCTTTTACTTAAACTTGAAAGTGCTTCTTACCAATAACTTAGACTAGACAGTGAGGTCAACAAAACAATTTTGCAATTTTATGACATAGGTTTTGTTGTCACGACACATCATTTCACAGTGGTCAAATTGGTTTAATGAAATGCAACTTTTAAAAAAATATGTCATTAATTTAATGATGTTTAACAACAAGGCATGATCACCCATGATTATTAACATCTTAAAGATGAAAATCCTTCGATCGATTGGCATTAGAGATATTTTACCCCTCTAACAACATTGCATATCAACCATGATCATCAACAACATTTTATAGTGATTTTTGTTTATTTTACTTTTTATTTAATTTCAACATCAATTAAGGTTCTTAAAGTTATTGCATTAAGTTATTTTACAAAATTAAGATATAAGATAAATTGGTGGATTATTTTACATGTTTGACTAATAATGAGAGAGAAAATTTAAGGTTGTGTTCACTTGTGTGGATGGATTTGAGAGAGAGTGTGAAGATGGATTTGTGTGAATTTGGATGGATAAATATGTGTGTTTTTTTGAGTGAATTTAGAGGGTGAAGTGAGTAGATTTGGAAATAAATTTTATGAGAGTTAGTGAATGATTTGAGTGATATGATAGATAAAATAAAATGTTATAATAAATAAAAATTAAAAATTACTAAAATAACCTTATAAATATATGAAGTAATTTTTAAATTAGACAAAATATTAAAATTTAAAAACTATTATGTGATAAATTTAAAAAAATTAAAAAATTAAAATTATATTAAATTAGTGTTATTAATTTTATAATAATTATATTATTTAAAATTATTATTAATAATTTATTTTATTATTATTAATTATTATATAGACAAATTTTATTGTTTATTATTATATCTAATTACTTTATATTATTTATTATCATTATATATATATATATTAATTATAGTAATATTTATTATATACATAATTAATTATTACATATTTTTATTGATTATTATATTATATATGTTATTAATTAATAATTATTATATTATTATGTAACTGGTTATCGGTTACTTATTGAGCCATGCGATAATTGGAAAACGTGGTTGCTTCTTGCAACTTGGCCACCCTATCTCCTGTCTGCCACAGACACTAGCTTTTCATTGATCTTTGCAATTTTCTCTCTCTTATTATTATTTTTTTAATCTATTTTCTTCTTTCCTAAATAATAAAAAGTAAAAATGAAATATAAGAAAAATTATAAATAAAATAAAAATACATAAGATTAAAACGAAAAGAAAATAATAAAATAATAAAATAAAAATAAAACAAAACAAAATAAAAATATAAAATAAAATAAAGTAAAAATAGAATAATAATAAAAATAAAAATAAAGTAAAATAAGATAAAAAAAAACAAAATAAAAGTACAATAAGATTAGGAGAAGTAAAATACATTATAATCTGGACAAAATTGGGTGTTGACAAAAAAGAAAAAAAAAAAATATATATA
>Ga0209589_1011210_pt1 | contig 12723 bp, 9 predicted proteins | sample CowpeawhiteBW_FD_187525 | JGI IMG/M metagenome (GOLD analysis project Ga0209589, IMG submission 187525) | Root nodule microbial communities of legume samples collected from California USA - Cow pea white BW (SPAdes) (version 2) | ecosystem: Host-associated > Plants > Roots > Nodule | place: USA...
TGATAGGTTATATTTTTTCATATAGGTTATGGTTATAGACATGGGCATGGTTATGGCATGGGCATTGGGAGATTGTGATTCCATATGGTTATATGACATTAGTCTTACACATATAAGACCTTAGACACCACTTTTACACCAAAACCTTAAGGCAATGTTGTTATGGGTCTTTATTCTTATATAGTGTTTAACTTTGTCTTTTCTATCCAATGTGGGACTTTTTGACTCACACTTGGACTATTCCCAACACCACGTGTCAATTTTTTATTTGAAAAATCTCGATTTAGTCCTTGTATTTGTTATTTTGTCTCAATTTAATCTTTATAAACTGGAGTAATTTCATTTTTTCCAAATTGAAACCAATTTAACTTTTATGTAAATATTGTAATGATATTTTTATTATAATAGATATTTTTAATCAAATTAAGTTTATTTAAATTTAAATTTGTATTTAACTTTATTTAAGAATTGTTTTAATAATTTGTAGACAACTTTATAAATTTAAATGTAAAATTTATTCTTTTTACAAAAATTATAAAATTAAAATGTAAAATTTTAATGTTTATTATTGTTATAAAATTGTTCGAGAATTTTACATTTCAATTTACAAAATTGTCTAGAAATTATTAAAAAAAAATTTAAATAAAGTTCGATGTAAAATTTAAATTAACTTAATATAGTTAAAAATATCTTTATAATAAAAATATAATTATAATATTTATATAAAAGTTAAAATTGATCTCAATTTGAAAGGAATGAAATTACTCCAATTTAAAAAGAAATCAAGACTAAATTAAGACAAAATAACAAAGTGATTAAATCGAAATTTTTTATATAAACAATTCACAGTGGCAGAATTATAATTTGAAATGTGGAAGTTTTATTTTTAAATTAAAAAATAAATAAAATATTTTTAAAAAAACTACAAGATAACATGTGTCAATTGTTTTAAAAAAGTAAAAAAAAATATAAAAAATTTAACTAGAAAATCCAATTAAAATTTTTTAGCGAATACGAAAACTAAACCTTTTGCAACATATAAAGTAAAACTGAATCAATTGGGATAAAGAATTAGATGTAGTATGTGTCATGAGATCAACGGGAATAAAGATATTTTGATTAATTTCTTTCGTTCCTTATCTTATTATATTGCATATTATAATTTCTGCCGGTGGATCTTAGTTACCATTGAGGAGGACCTTGACTCCTAAATTTTCTTTTATATATATATATATATATATATATATATATATATATATATATATATATATATATATATATATATATATATATAAATATTCTGTTTTATATATCTATAAATAAATTTTTGATACTCTTGTTGAAAAATCTATACCTGTACTAATTTAAGAAGACACAATTTTTTGAACTCTATTTATAAGAATCCTTACCAATTAATCTCAGCAATGTAAACCTATCTTTTTTGTACATATTTAGAAAAAAATTCACAAATTTTTAAAATATAATTCAATCATTTTTTAACTGTGTATTTGCTACTTTTTGTCGTTGGTATAACATTTTAAAATATACCAGGAGACTGATCCGTGCTTACGCACGGGTTGTATTTTTTTTCATTTTGTATATTAAGTAGTTAAATATTATGTAATAAAATATCATGAAAATTGCATTATATTGTCGTAAATATTGTTATTAAAGTAATGAAGTAGTAAGTATTAAATCTAAATGTTGTAACAATAATTTCAGTTTTATATACAATAAATAAAATTGATATCAAATATAGTGCAGTTAATTGATTTTACAAAATAATTATAATAGCTTGTGACCCAAGTAGGGATGAGAAATAAACTCGCCCATGTGGATATTGCCGAAACTCGTACCTGTTTTGACGGGGAATCCCGACATTGACGGAGGGTATGGATATGGAAATATGAGTATTTGTCCCATTTTCATCCTCATACCCGTCCCCGTTTAAATTATTAAAATATTTATAATCAATTAAGTAAAATTTTATATATGTATGTATGTATACATATATGTATGATGTATGTATTAATATACACGCTTCTTATTTTCTATTTCTTCTTATTGTTTGGTTTGCCATAAAATTTATTTGCATCTCTAATATATTTTTCATTTTATCATAACTTTTATGCAATTACGTTCAAAAGATGTATGTCAATTAAATATTTTTTATGTCTCACATTTGAATATTTCTATTTATTTTAATATTTTTATTTATTGTATAATTTCTTTTCACATGAGAACGTTTAACACTCTGAATTCAAGTGTTCAATAGCATAAACCTTTAATTTACTCTGTAATATAAAAAAATTATCTTTTTTACTCTATTATTATTATTATTATTATTTCATTTGAAGAACTATTTTGTTTCGCTAAAACAATTTTCGTTATTTATAAATATTTGATATTGGAGAAACAATCCTTCTCTTAATATTGAATATTTAATAATATTATGTTTCCTTTATCATAATTTTTTATTATTTTATAAAATTTAAATAATTAATATTAAAACAGTAAGAAAGCTGGTATGAATATGAGTACAAGTATATACCCATTACCCTATGGGAATAGGATGAGACAAAAGTTTGATGCCCGTTGGGTTGGATTAGATATGGGGATGAGGATGAGTTTTTTCGATAGGATGGGTATGAGATAGCGAAACCCGTCTCTATCCCGTCTTGTTGCCATCCCTAGACTCGAGTGCGTACACACGTTTTTTTTTTGTTCTTTTTTTTATTTCAAATCTTTGTAGAATAATAATATAATTGTTATTGTATTTATTTAACCATTATTAATAATAATAATATTATTAATAATAATATAAATTATAAAAATTTAAAAGATTAAAATCTATTTAGCAAAAGTATTGAGTATAACAACGTTTTTATAATTAAAAAAAACTTATATTAATAAGATCATTACGGATAGTAATAATAATAATAAAAATAATAATGATACCAATAATACAAACTAATAATAATAATAATAATGTTTATGCTATAAATATTAATGTCAAAACTAAGGCTAATTTTAACAATAATAATAATCTATAATTATATATAAAAATATACATCAGTAATAAAACACATAAAAATAACTACAGTTGTCAACTTTATTAGCAGCCTTAGGATTGGCCTCGGTCCTACATAGAGCTAGGCCCCATTTTGTTGGCCCATACATTAGGGGGCTTTGGAAAAGCCCCCACCCCAAAAGCCCCCATGTCAAAGGGTGGGACAAGGTTTGGGTCGGGTTAACCCCCTTCTCCTTCCATCAGAATCTAAAGATTATCTTTCACCTACATAGAATTTATGATAACACTTGAGAAAATCTCCGTTCAACTTTTCTTATGCCACCCTTTTTTGTAACGTGTGCTTCTAAATTAAAGCTTAACTTAAGAGTTCATGACAGAAAAGCTTGAACATTTTGCTGGAATTCAAAAACATTGTATTAAAAACCTAACTAATGTTTTCATACGCTATAAATTTTATAATTTAATCATTATATCTAATTGATATAAAATTCTAACAAAACTATTGCATGAAAATAAAGAGTTCTTTTAAACTAATTTTAATAAATTTTACAAGAAAATTTTTCAAACGTATAAACATTACACAGCAAGAGTTTTATGTAATGGTAGTGGACACACAATCATTGAATTAGCAAAATAATGGCTATACTAATTATGTATATATGGTAAATAAAAATATAAAAATTAGGATGCGCACTCACATAACAGTGGACACACAATTATTGAACGAAGATTTTTTGAAATGAGTTTTATTTGATTTATGTACAATTTTCAGTAAGTGATGTTTTTATTTCTCTTACAATGTCTGGTATAATTAATTGGGGTATGGAAGCTGTGAATTTTTGTCATATAATTTTTTTTTTCATGTTTAGAGAAAAGCCCATGGGTTAGCCCTAGCCCATAGGGCTTTTTGGCCATATGGGCTTTTTAGTTGGGGTTTTGTTTGGTTATTTGGACTTTTTTGCCCCAAACCCACGTGGACCAGGGCCAAACCCTGTGGGTTGGGCTAAATTGAGAGCTCTAAAAATGACAACTAATTGAAATATGATCTTGTAGTAAATAAAATTAAGATTTGTGTCTAACTATAACAATAATAATACCATTATAATAATATCTCGTAGTGTTAATAATAATAATAATAATAATAATAATAATAATAATAATATAACAACTAAATATATAAAAAGATACACATTTTTATGTTTTTTTTTGTTTTTACAATTTTATACTGTTAGTTATAATTTTTTAAATTTAAATAATTATTCATAATAAAAAATTAGTTGTCAGTTTTATCATTTTACTAATATAGAGATAGAATGAACAATAAAACAGATAAAAAGTGCAAATTGAGATATGATATCGTAATAAATAAAAGTAAAATGTGTGTCTAACCATAATAATACTTACTAATACTAATAATAATAATAATATCATTGTAATAATATCGCGTAATGATAATAATAATAATAATAACAATAATAATAATAATAATAATAATAATAATAATAATAATACAACTACATACATAAAGAGATAAACATCTTTGGTCCACTTCTGTTTTTTCAATTTTACCCTATTAATTATTATATTTTAAATTTAAATAATTATTTATAATAAAAAATATTTTTTATTTTTATTATTTTACTAATTTATATAACTATTTTTTTGAATTTAAATAATTGTTCAAATGTAAAGATAAACAAACAACAAAATAAATAAAAAGGACAAGTAATTGAAACATGATTCTTACATAATAAGTAAAAATAAAATATGTATATAACCATAATAATGAAAACAATAATAATAATAATAATAATAATAATAATAATAATAATAATAATAATAATAATAATAATAATAATAATAACTATTATAATAATTATAGTTCTTATAGATAATAAAAACAATTATATTTATAATAATAATAATTATCAATAATAAAAGTAATATTAATAATAATAATAATAATAATTATTATTATTATTACTAGCATAAACACTGTGTGTACGTATTTTTTAAATATACATGATATTATATTAGTAATGGATGATATTGTAATGTTATTAAGTTAATAAACAAAATAAAATTATATTTATCAAAAATAAAGTGAAATGTACAAAGAAAATATGAGAAAATAATTGTTGATGAATAGGAGGAAAAAGAAGAAGGAGATAGTAAATATTTTTACAAGAGCTTGTAAAGTAATCGTTAATTTTTAAAAATTTAACAAATAATTACATTGTAAAGGGTAAAGTTGGAATTATGAAATATGGACACAAAAGAGAGAATCCTCTTTGTATATAGTTTTTAGACTATAATGTACCGATACTTCAACTTGGGTTATGTATTCTTATCCGACACGTATCGTGTCCGATACTTTAGGATACTTTAACGATACTTTATCAATGAAGTATCTAATTCATAAAGTCATAAAGTAGTAGTAGACTACAATAAAATCTTTGAACAGTGACCAATTTTAGTGACAACAAATAATTAGTCATTATATAGTGACCAAATTGATAACTAAAATAGTTCAAACAAATTATAATCGGTCTCTAAATTGGTAATTAAAATAGTTTCAATGATGAATTGCTTTTTAAAGGTCACAAACATTAGTTACAAGGTTTTGACTACCAAAATAATTGGTCTCTAATTAGAAAATTTGGATTCACACATTAACAATCATATATTTATCATGTTTGTAAGAATTATTGTACATTTTTTCATTATTCATATATGACGTATCTATCACGTATCGTATTTGTGCATCATAGGTTATAGATTATTATGATGGTTAATAATATAATATTTTTGAAATGTTAATTTTTTAAGTTAAATATGATAGTAATTATAATAATAATATAATAATTATAGTTGTTAGTTATAATTCTTATTAATGATAGTAATAATTAATAATAATAATAATAATAATAATAATAATAATAATAAATTTTTTAGTACTTATTTTCTTATATCAATAATATATAATAATAAAATTAATATATTACATATTAATATTACTATCACTAAACATAATATTTATAAAAATATTATTATTAATAATTAGAAATACCAATACTTATAAAATATTAAAAATAATAATATTGCATATATTTAATATTATATTGAAATCATTAATAAATGAAAAAATAAAAATAAAGTTTTTGTAGAATTTGAACACGAGTCATTTTGTACATGAGTTTTAAAATGACGAAAAAACTAATTTATACGTATCAATAAAAGAAAATGATTAATGTAGTAATTTTAGTAGTATATTGTTTTCTTAATATGTAATAGATAAATATGTAATAGATAATACCATTATAATAATATATCCCGAAAATAATAATAATAATAATAATACAACAACAACTAAATATGTAAAGAGATATCATTTTTTGTGTCCTTTTTTGTTTTTATAATTTTATCCTCTTAATTTTTTCATTATATAATTATTTACAATGATTTTTTTTTCAGTTTTATTATTTTTCTAATTTTAGTATCTATTTATTTGAATTGAAATAATTGTTCAAATGTAAAGATAAATGAACAATAAAATAAATAAAAAGGTCAAATAATTGAAACATGATTCCTAACCTAATAAGTAAAAATAAAATGTGTATCTAGCAATAATAATAATAATTATTATAATTATAGTTCTTAATAATAATAATAATAATAAAATAAAAATAATAATAGTAATATAATAATAAAAATAATTATAATTAATAATAATGATAATAATACTTATAGTTGATAGTAATAATGATCATTAATTATAGTTGATAATAATAAGATAATAATTATAGTTAATAATAATAATAATAATTATACTTATAGTTAGAGTTGATAATAATAATAATAGTTATATTTGATAATAATAATAATAATATAAAAATAAAATAATTATAGTATACAATAATAATGATAATAATAATTATTATTATTATATTTATAATAATAATAATTATGGATAATAAAAATAATATTAATAATAACTGTAAGCCCCTTTTTCTGCCCCAAAAAGGGTTGGGCCTAGCCTTTCGTAGACTCAAGGTCAGCCCCTCTGAAGGATCCAATACCCTGCTAGCCCCCCTCACAATCTCACTTTACCTTTGTTTCAGAAAAACAGCTTCCTCTCACCCCTCTCTACGAAAGCAGGAGCTCTGCTAGGGCATAGAGAAAACTCCACCTTCGAGCTAGTTCAGTCGTTCTCTTCCGGTAAGTTACTCCTTGGATCAGTAATAGCCTTTTTCCTTCTCCTCTTTTCTAGTTGGGTGTCCGGTTGCGTTTAAGGTTCGTTCTCTTACTCTAGTTTGGGTCCTGGGGTTTTGTTTCAGCTCACCATCCTAATTTGTGGAGTTGTTGTGCCTAAGCCGTGCTCTTTAAGTGCTGTTCCTTTTCTTGCATCTAAAAGGTAAGGGGAGCTAGGCATTTTCTTTTGTAATTTTAAGTACTTGGTATATTTCTGCTTTATTTCATGCTTGGGATGATTTGGAAGTGTTGTGCTTGTATATGAATGAACTGTTTGGTGAGAGTTGTCTGGGTGTGGTGCTGCATGTGTGAAACAATGGGGGAGAACTAGTATTCTCGCTTAAACGAGCTCGTCTCGCCTAGGAGAGAATAACAGAAACTCACCCTGGTGCTGCTCGAGCATCTCGCTCAGGCGACCAAAGCTTGTTTTGAGCGACACCTTGTCTCGCTCAGGCGAGAATGGCTCGCCCAAGCGAGTACTCGAGGAAAACCAGTGTACTATGCTCGTGTCCTCGTCCAGACGAGGGTTTTTATTTTTGGGCGAAGGGCGATCTCGCCCAGGCGAGCTGGTCTCGCCCAAGCGAGATGCTCGCAGAGTGCCACTGTTACAAGCCTCGCCTAGGCGAGAATGCCTAGCCTAAGCAAGACAGTTGTTGTAGCTTAGGCGAGGACTTCTAGCCTGGGCGAGAATAGTGTAGATTTATATGTTATATCTCTATTTACCTTGAGTGTGGCTATTTATCTCGAACGTGCATGATTACGGTGTGTTTGCATGCGTTGTATGAGTTGTATACACTGAAAGTTGTATATTAGCATGAGTGATATAAGGAATTTCGTTTGGTTGGTTGAGAATATGCATGAGAATTAAATGTTGAGATGATAAGTGGTGGTTGTGGCATGAGAGACATGAAAATTGTATGTGATAGGCGTAATTCCATGAGCCTCGTGGGGAGACTTCATGGTGGCGTGTAGTGTATATATTAAGATATGGATTCAAGTAAGGATCGCATCTCGAAACTCTAAAGGGTCAATGAGTCTCAAGTAGAGCAAACTAACCCAAGTGGTGAGAGTGGCGGGAGGCCTTAGTCTTTGGCAGGATAATGGCCTTAGATGCTTGAAGGTTAACCTTGTGCGTGGTAGGGTGAAACCCATTAGCAATGGCTCTGTAGAGCAGTAGAGGCCACCACGAGTTCAAGCGTCCAGTGAATCCGATCTTAGTATATGTATCTGGATAATTGAGTCATAGTGTCTTGTGTGTTTGCTGTAATTTGAGTCTCTATGCCTACTGTGTTGCATGCTAAGGAATGTTTAAGTGCTTGTCCGTTATACCATGATAAGATTTAAATTGCACTAGCTTACCTTTTCATTTCGTGTATGTTTTGTCTTGTGTTCTTTCTCTTTTGCAATGATCACCCTATTGGTGGGAGCAGATGGGAAGAATGTGGGAGGTAGGCCTGATGGTGACAGCGGCGCGGTCTAATGGGATGTTGTATGTGACTCTCAGGAGTGGTTCTATGGCCTTAGTGCCTATTGTAATTCCTTGCTCTGGGAGCATTTCTTTTGCAAAACTGTTAAACGTTTAGTTTCTGTTATGTCCATGGCATTATAGTGTGCCTAAGTTTCCTTTAAAAGTACTCTTTCGCGTACTGTTCATCAGATTGCTCTTGTATTTCTATAATGATGCGATGTTTTTATTAAGTAAATTATTCTATTTAACTGGGTTGTCACAATAACAATGATGGATTAATAATATAATATTTTTGAAATAATATTTTTTTAAAGTTAAATATGATAGTAATTATAATAATAATAATATAATAATTTAGTTCTTATTAATAATAATAATAATAATAATAATAATCATAATAATAATAATAATAATATTTCTAATACTTCTTTTCTCATATCAATAATATATAATAAAAAAATTAATATATTACATATTAATATCACTAATAACAGTAATAACTTTAATATTAATATATTAATATATTAATATTAATAATAATATTAATAATACTAATATTAATATAATAGTAACATATTATTATAATAATAATAATAATTATTATTATTATTATAATATTAATAGTAGTTATAATTTTATTACTGTTATTACATATAATATTTATAAAAATTCTAATACTAATATTTATAAAAATATTACAAATAATAATATTACTTATAATTAATATTATAATTAAAATCATAAATAAATGAAAAAATAAAAATAAATTAACTTTTGTAGGATTTGAATCCGGATTATTTTGTATTAGAGTTTTAAAACGATAAAAAAACTATTTCTTATAACATGTGTCAATAAAAAAAATGGATAATGTAATAATTTTGCTGGTATTTTTTTTAATAGATTAATTAATTTTTTTAATATGTTAAAATTAGTGTATGTTGAACATATAATAGAGACAACAACGAAGATAAAAAAAAAAAAAAGTTGAACTCGTGATAATCACACTCACTGACATACACTGATAGAATAATTGTAAAATCGCGTTCTCTTTTTGTATTATGTACAGTTTTGTATTTCTATTAAAGAACATTAATACATTCTAATTAATTGTTTTTTTCTTTTATAATTTACGATCAATTAATTATTTTTTCTTCAGAAAAATTATTAGAAAAAGGAAAATATTTTGAAAAAATATTTAAAAATTATGCATTTTATTGTGAAGCAAAAAAAAAAGGTAAAAATGTGAGTGATAGAAGTATGTTTTAGAAATACGAAAAAGCCAAAAAAAAATTACACTTTCTTACCCTTTATTTTTTATTACCGAATATATATTTTTATTTAAAAATGTTAAACCTCAAACCTTATATATTTAATCTCTTTTGTGTATTGTATATATAGTTTGTTAATTCAGTTGTTAAAATATCCAAAAATCAAATTTGGTTTTTAAATACGTAAAAAAATTATATTGCTCTTTAATATTAATGATAGTTTTTAATAACAAAATAGCATTTAATTTATTGTTAAATTGATCTATTAAAATATATTTTAACGGCAAAATAGCTAAAATAACTTAACAGTGAAGTGTAGTTACATAACTTTTTACACCTATAGATAGTAAAATAAAAATTACATAGACTAAATTAATTATTTAACCATTTTTTTGACACATGAAATACCTTACTAATAAAAGATATTCGAGGTGGTGAATATTCCAATTAATGAAGTTTTTTAGAAAGGAAAGTAAAAAGTTATTTAAGTAAATTAAGTTAGAAAATGATAAGAGAGTGCAATAGCAAATAGGGAGAGTTTAAATAGAAATAGTCCATTTCCATTGTGGATAGGAACCTTGCATTTCCCTGCTGGAAGCCCAACTTCATAAAAAAAATGAGAGTTTCTTCTTGTACTTTCAAACTTGCATTCCTATAATTTTGTTTTATTTTATAATTTAAAAGTTAAAAACAAATTTTTAATTACGTAATTCAAAATATATTTTTTTTAAATAAAATTTTCAGATTGTATAATTTGTAACCCAAAATGACTTCTAGATTATGCTAATCGAAAGCTATTTTTTGAAGAAAAAAAAAATCAGATTTCAAAATTTTTAAGTCATTTTTAACTTTAATATTGTACAATTTGGAAAGTACAAAATGGGAAAAGAAATTATGGAGATGCAAGAAGAATCTGTCCAAAAACATAATAGACTTTAGGGTTGACCCACTCTTAATTGTATCTACTTTCGAATGCAATTACATTTATAATGATTTTTTTAATAAAATATGTTAAAAGAAAAAAAAAAACATAAGAGTGTTTTATGAACATTTCATTGAAAAAATTCAATATTTCCTGACAAATACTTGTCCTCCTACTTACTAGATAAAAATGTATTCAATACTTTTAAAACTTTTAAGAGAACAAAACATATAACAAATTTAATTTAATCATTTTTTAAATCATTAAGATTAGTTTGTAAAAAAATAAAGTAATACTAGTTATGATATTGGTTAATTAGCTTTGGAGTCTCTAATTAATCTTTTTGTTTTCGACGAACTCAAATACTTTGGAGTGCTCGTGAAAATTGTAATTAATTTCTTTTGAAAATTTTGAACTAATTTAATCCTTTATTCGTATAAATATGTATATTTAGTCTTTTAAACCAAAATTTTTGAATTTTTCTTTTATGTTTCAAATATATTTCTCGGTTAATATTGAAACGAACATATATCCGGTGTAAATAAATTAAAATATTATAATGAGATGTATTTGAAATATCAAATAAAATTAAGAAAATTTGATTAAAATAACTAAATCCCGCATTTACGAGACTAAATTGATTCTAGATTTTCAATAGAGACTAATTTTAATTTTCACAAAAAATTGAAGGACAAAATCATATATAATCTTGAAAACAAAATATGATAATCTTTTTATTCAACTACTTGGTTACTTTAGTAACTCGACAATAATATTTTGAGAATGTTATCTTTGTAATAAAATAAAAAATATGTGATCCGTTGGCATTATATCTCATACTCATAGGTAAATTTGATAAAAAGAATACAAAATATATTTTAAAAAAGGGAATAAACTGTGTTTAAAATCTCCTAAAAGAAAACACGTTTTCAAACATGATTTGTTTTATAATTTTTATACATTACAGTTTCATTTTCTTTTCCATCGTGTGCTTTAAAACTCAATTTTGTTTTTTTAAACTGAAGTCTCACTTGTTTTTTCTTTAAAATTGGCCTGAATTTTATTTTTTTAATTTGTATTCAAATTATTTTTTTATCATTTAAAATAATAAGTTATACTTTATAAGAAGGTACTTCAAAATATTTTTATCAATTTAACTTTAGCATCGGTAATTATTAACAATTAAAAGCTATTACGGAATAGTAAATGTTTATAATAATTCTGTCGTAATAAAAATATAAGGTTTAATTATGTCTTTGGTCCCCATTTTGGAGTCAAAATCTCAAAATGGTACCCAAATTTTTAAAAGTCTCAAAATGGTTCCCTTTTTTGTTGAAATGTCTCACGTTTGCCCTTGCCGTTAAGTTAACGTTGACGCCGTTAGAGGGAGTGCCACGTGTCAGTTCCTCGATTTTTTGAATTTTTTATTATTTTTTTTTTGAATTTTTTTAAAAAAATTAAAAAAATTGCCACATGTCAAGCTGTCATCGTGCCACGTAGCAGTGATAGTGACACGTGTCAGTATTACGTCACGTGTCATTTTCTTAGTCTCAATTTGGTCCCTTTATTTTAATTTGTCTCAATTTAGTCCCAATTTTTGTAAAAATTAGCAATTTTGTCCCTCTCCAAATTGAAATCAAATTTAATTTCTGTATATATGTACACAAATATTTCCATCAAAATTGATATTTCAAGTAAATATTTTTAACCAAATTAAGTTCATTTAATTAATATTTTACATTGAACTTTATTTAAAATGGTTTAAAAGTTGTTAATAGAAAAT
>Ga0209589_1011213_pt1 | contig 12721 bp, 3 predicted proteins | sample CowpeawhiteBW_FD_187525 | JGI IMG/M metagenome (GOLD analysis project Ga0209589, IMG submission 187525) | Root nodule microbial communities of legume samples collected from California USA - Cow pea white BW (SPAdes) (version 2) | ecosystem: Host-associated > Plants > Roots > Nodule | place: USA...
TCATCAACTAACTAGTATAAGTCCTGGACCAAAATTCTCTTACACGGGAGAAGAGGGAAGTAGAGTTCATTCTGGTAATAATCATATAGAAGGAATTTGGATCAACAAACCTCTGTGACAGCCTGTTTTCAGCTCCAAGCTCAGCACTCTCTGCATTGCAATTGCCTATTGACATTGCAAGCCCATCAAATCCTTTCAATTTCTTCATTAACCCCTGATCAGTATTTCCAGATAATTTTGTAGGTGAATCTACACTTGAAGGAGTCCCAGCCTGCATCATTTTTCCATGTAAAAATCATCATAATTCATAGTATTAGGGAATCATCATAAGATTAGGAACTAAGAAGACAGTTAAGAGACAATCAAAACTTACAGCAGGTGGAGATGGAACTCCCTGGCCGTGTGAATGTGTCCCCTACATTATACCAATATAATTTATGAGTACATAGAAAATTTTCCAATCACGAAGGTTTGTTATTACATTAAGAAGATCAAAGAATCAAAAGGTCAATAACAGCTGAAATGCACCCACATATAAATAACATGAAAATATCAAGGAAAAAAGGAGTCACGTCTTCACATATTCCTAACCCTTAAAAGTAAAGATTTATAAATAAGTACACTTACAATAGCAACTGCAGGGTGAGTATAGACCCCTCCAGGAGGATAAAATGCTGCATAAGGGGGCCCATAAGGTGGCATCATAGGCTGGAAGAAACAAAAAGTTGGCAAATTATTCATCCCTTCCATCTAGGATATATAACAGGAACATCCAAAAAAGCATAGAAATGGTAATGGTAAAACAAAATAAATGTTTCTTGGGGGCACTACCTGTGGCGGACCCCACATGAATGGGTGTGGAGCATGACCAGAAGCCACAGTCGAGTTGAAGTATGGAGGAATGTTGACTCTTGGCCCATAATACTAATATATGGCAAAAATGGTTAGCAATTCGCAAGTGGGAAAAAAATAATAGGTTTCATCAGATCATTGGTTTAAGAATAGCTAAAAATAGAAATACATGGACTAAAAGTGTTGATTGATCAAGTGAGTTTACACTGCTACAATCTTCTATTGGGACAAAACTTAAACTACTAAATTTTTTAGATTACATTAAAGCTATTTAGCTAAAACAATGAGTTTGACATGAAGACTTGTGTAATTAAGGCACAAAGGAAATGATGGCAGGAGGTAGGTAACCTGCATGGCAGCCCAATCAGGATAGACATGAATGTTAGGCTGATTTGTCTGATTGGTCTGATCCTGTCAACAAGGTTAGAAATAAGGATTTAGGAAGACGCTTTATAAAATGTGTCCTCACACATAGTACATAAACCAGTTCTCAGCTTACAGTTGTTGCTGGTGAAGAAGGACTTCCAGTTTTAACAGATTTCCCTTCCTCACTGTTTCCCATGAGGCAATCACCAGAAGAAAAGCACCGAGTCAAATATGTCCCAACAAGTTATTCAGCTGCATTCAAAGAAGCTATGTTGTTGTCAGTAAGAAAATGTTGCAAAAAAGACTCAAATATCATATAACAGGTTCTATCTAGCAACAGTATAATATCAGTGAAAATGTTGGTTTACTCTATTAATGACTTTGTTAGCATTCAGACAACATATACTACAAAATTAACCACTGCAGTTTGACATTATGCCGGTGTAAATATTATACAGATAGCATCAAACAAATACTGCACTTTTCTTGCAAAAAATACCACGGACAAAATGAATACTCAGTCAATAAGAGAATGGTAGAGGGTCAACTATGTCTTTTTGTACCCCACAGTGGATAGAAAGCGATGAACACAAACTACCAACGCATTACATAACAAATAAAACCCAAAAGGACAATCTGAGAACACAATGACAAAAAAGCCCTCCAAATCAAAAATATTTTTCCACTCTCATGGTGAGAGAGGACTATTGAGACTCTAGAATTTGCTACCGGAACCTCCATACTTTACAGTTTACAGGCTTAACCCCTGATCCAAAATACCACCACTTCTTCCCTTGTTATTTTTTCCAGCTATTTCATAGAAGAAAACTAAATTCACACAAAAAAAAAAAATTCAAAACAAGAATCAAAACACAGAAGGCACCAAATTCAAATAATTTAGCTCATACAACACGAGATCCAGGGCATTCAAAACTCTAATCCTTTTGCTCCATTAAGCAGAACATATATTTGGAAAAAACAAAAATCACGCTATGCTTCCGTTTCTTGTTTCTATAAATTTTCTACCACCTTTTCCCTAATCATAAAACTTCAAACCCAAAAATAAAAATCAAATCTTTCTGAGCTAGAATCACAGCAAATTCCACGTACCTGATACCTGAAGGGATTAAGATATCAAACTCTTAACCAAAACAACGAAAACGTAAATCCCAGAATGAAAAAGCGAAAAACGAACAACAATTGGCTCTGGGGGTTGAAAATATCCTGAAATTAAGGTTTGGAGAAACAATTCCGGTGGTTCTCTATCTACTTTCTCTCTCTTAAAAAACGAGGGAAAGAGCTTGCTTGGGTTTCAGAGAGAGAATGAAGGGGTGGTGAAAAAGAAAGAGAGGAGAGAGAAGGGGCTATGTCCACGTCACCATACACGTGTCGTACACAGAAGCTTGCGTATGCCTACGCCGTATATACGATAGGTTGGGCGAGTGTGGTGGTTGTTGAGGTGGCCATTAATTTATTTCAGTGTCATCGCCATCGTACACGTGGTCATCTCTTGTGGGGCCCACACTAGTTTATCCGTCATGTGAGCTTACGTGTCTTTTGGATTTTAACACTTTTTTTATTAATTAATTAATCAGAAGATATTTAGTATTGCTAAAATTAATAAATATAGTACTTGATTGCAATTATCTTTCTTTCGAAAATGTTATTAAAATCAATGCTGATGTAATTGTACTGTTAATATTTTCTAAATAACAACTAACTGTTTATATTTATCCAGTGCAGGTATAGAAAAAGAAGTTGCAAAAAAAAAGTAGTATCAAGATATATTGAATAACAAACAAATATTTAGAAAATATAATTTTAATCAATTTGCTTGCATTTAAAATCTATATGCTATAGATTCTTTTAACATTTGAAAAGTGTTTCTTAATTCATTCTTTGAAACATGTGTTTTACTGTTTGTTAAAATATACTTTTATATTTCTTTCTTTTTATTTAACAAGTGTTTTTGCGATTTAATAATCTTTAATACATAGTGAGACATATAAGGATGTGAATTAAAAAAAATTATTAGAAAATATTTTTTCATTAACAAACCTTCTAAATGTATTGCTTTTATATTGATTGAATATTTTTACCATAATGTTGTTACGTATTATTTGTTCTCAATATTTGGTTAATTTGTATTTTTACAAATTTTAATCAATATAAAAAATATGTTAAAGAGTGAGATTCTAAAACCTGCTAAAAATTGCATAGATTTAAGTGAAAGAATAATAACTAATTAAGTCTTTTGGTAAAATAAATAATTATGAATATAGTTATATACATTTTTTAATTGACACATAGGACCATGCTAAATAAAACGTGCTGGAGTGGAAAAGAAATCTCTGTAGATACTTAACTTTAATTTTTGGGTGTATTTTAGTTAAGATTTGATTTTAATAATCTACTATAATAAATATGTCATTTAATTTTATATTAATAATCTTTAAATAATATTTTTTATATTTGATTTTATTTTTAATGAAACTGATTGGTGTTTTCTTGAAAGAAAGTCTATGAAGTAGAAATCTGATTAAACAAAATTTAATGAATCTTTCAAATCCACGAACAGCTGTTCATCCTTTACCCTGCTGACGCGGCATGTTTCAAAACCCTAACTTACTTAATATATATATATATATATATATATATATATATATATATATATATTATAAAATATGTTTTTAACTAAAAGAAACAACCATATGCTTTTTTTTTTCCTTAAATTTTATTGTGCAGGACTCGTCCGATTATAATTAGTATAAGATAAAGGGTTATTTAAGTCAATTAAAATAATATTTAAAATGCAAAATTATCAAATAGTTTGTATATAAGTAATTTAGAATTCAGTTTTAGCTAATCATATTTATTCTTCTCTATTTTTTTTATAGCCTAAGCCTAATCTTTGGTTTGCTAAGTGGCCTATGAAATATGTTTCAAAAATTGTTTCATTAATTGGATATGAAAAATAGCGTAGAATGAAATATGAATGAAAAAATGCAATGTGTTGAATAATTTGAGTATATAAGCATACAAGTTTGTTAGCTCCACTTTTTTTTTATCCAGTTATATTTCTAACTAAAATTACAAATATATTTGCCGTCAACAATATGACTCGTTTGTTGAGAGAGATTGTATTTGATGTAATTTTATCTATTTTTTGTATCATCTGGAAATTAAATTATTTTATCGATAAGTGGTCTAAAATATAAACTTTGGAATTGATTTATTCAAATAAAGTAATAAATAAAAGTATTTTAAAATTTTAGCATTTCACAGATTTTAAATTTAGTCTGAATGAATCTGATGTAGACATGAATACTGGGTACTCAATGAAGTACATTGTATAAATATGTTTTTGTCCAATAAATTTTAGAATTAGTTTAATTTTTAATTTTGGATTAATTTAGTCATTCATCTTTCGAACAATATAAACAATTTAAACATAATCTTAAAATGTGTATCAAACATCAAATAAACCTAACAAAAGTTGATTAAAAAGACTAAATTCACTTATTTTGAAAGATGAAAAATTAAATTAATCTAAAATTTTGAAATTGACCAAAAACATACTTTAACTCTTATCACATTAGTCTTCAAATGAAAATACTACACGCAAAATAATTGTGACATTCTATATTAATATTCAAATAAAAATGAATGTCAATTTAAAAAAATAAATAAACATTAAAATTAATCATTTTAAATAAATAGAAAGATTAACTCTGTGTTTGGATCCAGACCCAGACTGTCGAAGATGGAAAGTTTAGGAAAAAAAGTTAGAAAAATGATAATTAAAATATTAATAAAATATGAAAAATGAAAAGAAAATTGTGTCACACTTACTTTTCAAAGATGAAGAAATTTGCATGAAAAGTAAAAAATAATATATTATAGGTAATAGTTAATAATTTATTTATAATTTTAAATATAAAGAATAAAGTAATATAAATAATAAATTGTAATTTTTAAATAATAATAATAAATTTATAATTTTTTATTTATTTAAATTAATTTATAATATTTTTTTCAAATTTATTATATCAATTAAATCAATCACATTATTCACAAACTTTCATACACTTTTTTTTTATTTTCCTTCATTTCTTATTATCATCTCCTCAGTCCAAAAAATCTCATCTTCACCTTTCTTTCTTCTTAAATCTTCTTATTTTCACTCCTTTAAATCTATCATCTAATCCAAACCTGAATATATTTATTTTAATAATACGTTTTATAGGATATTAGCTCACTGAAATGTCAAAATTTACAGTGATATTTATTATAAATTTTATAAAAGAAATAATTAAAAAATAACTGTTATATAAGTATTTATCTGTATTCAAGAACCAAACACAGTAAAAAAGTGCAGTGGCAGGCACATCTTGCTTTCAGATGTGGAGAGCACTGAATGTATGATGCACGCAGCTGCAGCTTTCATTTCGTCTTTTAGGCACCAATTTCACCTTACATTTCTCATGTCACATCCTTCATCATCCCACTTTTTTTTTTATTATGGAATTTTATTTATTTATGCAATATATATAATAAATATTTTCATGAAATATGTTTTAGTGTATATTTTTAATATTTAAATTAATATGAATTGGTTTATTAATAAAAAAACATTTTTTCACATAACTTATATTTTTTATTTAAAGCAAAAAAATTTAAATGTTGGTTTTATGGTGTAATTTCTCTAAAAGATTTCTTTGGTCATTTGATTTCTTATTTATTTTTTAAATTATGTAGTATTCATAATTTTTAATACATGTATCTTATTGAGTAATTTACTGGATAGATAATTAATGAGATGAGATGTTTAAATTTCAAACATTGAGTTTGTATATATTTTTGAAATATTTATGAGAGTCGAAGGAAAATTCACTTATAAATGATGTTTTGGAATCCATATTGTATTGTAGGAAGAAAGAAAATAATAATAATTTAATATTAATATAATAATAGGAGTAAAAAGTACAAAGTGAATAAAAGAGAGTGAGAGAGACCGTCTTTCATTGTTATCTTCCATTATTCTCCTCTTGTATACACAAGTCTCTTGTCCTCTTCTCTTTTTTTTCAAATTTTTTCTTTTATTATCTTTCGTTTAAGAAAATGATACATTGTTGAGTAGGTAGAGTTTGGAGGAATAATTTTGCGACAATTGAATTTTTAAATAGAATAAATTTCTATTTATTCTATTTAATTGTTTATTTTTATTTTTATAGTGTTTTAATCATATATTTTAGAAGGGATATTCGATAATAGTGATCTATCAATTCAATTTATCTTATATTAATTTTTTTATCTTATTTAGATACTTTGAAATATGTTTATAGTTGGGAGTAGCTCAATCTTAAGTTTGGAATTTAGTTTGTAACAAGTTGTTTGGAAGACTTTCATATTCAATGTAAATGTTTGTATATTAGTATTCTAATTATAATGTATGTTACTAGTTATGTAATGATGAAATTAATAGTACAATATCTACTAATTAGGGTCGCTACACATATCATTAAAAAAATAACAAAAAAAAAGCATAATATAATATATAAGAGTGAATACAATTTTTATGAGATTCTATCTTGATGTAGGAGAGATGGTGTTTTTTTTTTAAGTAGAAGTTAAAATTGTATTTAATGTTAATATATAAATTAAGATTTCATTGTTTAATTATTTATTTCTTAACTTCGTTATCTTTCTAAATTATTTTTCTCAAATCCTCTTTTACTTCTCTTTAGTTTTTCTTTAGTTAATTATCGTATATTTGTTGATCCAAGAGTAACAATGAGACCTTAGTCAGATGCCGATCAATTTTGATCAATCAAGAAAAGTAAGAGCAAGTTTTTCTCTTTCCTCAAATCGCAAAGTCCTTTTTTCTTGTTTGTATATATGAATCTATGCTAGACTAAGTTCATAGATTGGGTTCATATTAATATATTTGATATATGAATAATATATCCTAGGTACAAGTTAAGACTTTTCTAGATTTTTTAGTTCTTCGAATAATTTCTTAAACAACACGATAATTAAGATAAGGGACTAATACATTGATTATATTTTAGTTAACATCGGAGTTTATCTGAATTTGTATCTTAAGTTGATGTTGAATGTTTTAAAATGAGTTGAAAGTTCAAATTTATTTAAAATGTGAGGTTTGTAGTGGTCATTTTTAATTAAGAGTTACCTTTGATTCGTCTGCATATGAGATAGTTCTATTTTGATGTTGTAAACATCTCAGAATAAATGTTTCAATTAAATTGATTAAAAATTGAATGAACATGATGAAATATTATATATTAAATTATTTATGGTATTTATTTCATAGAATGTCAAGTTATGATGATATCAAATTTGATGTGATGAAGTAATAACAGTTCTTATGCAATCACAAGATATTTTATAGATTTTGAAACATATTACCGGGTAAAATTAGAAAAATTTAATGATTAGATTCTTTCATTTTATTTATATTTTCTCTTTAAGTCGATGATTTTCAGTTTAGTGAAAGTGAGGCTGAGATTAGACTTTTCTTGTTGGTGTATTTTGTTTAAGCAATAGTTAGTCATTCAAAACATGGTGATTTTTATTAAGCAACAACTAGTTTTTTTCTTTATATATATATATATATATATATATATATATATATATATATATATATATATATATATATATTATGAATAAAGTTACAAATGTTTTATGATGAAAATGTAAGATATGAGGATCATAATGTTTATATTATTGATCAAAGTATTTTGTGTACATATTTAATTTTTTTTTAGAACACTAAAGTTAAGAGCTTAAGTTGATTTTAGACAAACCAACCATAAAAAATAATTGAAATTGTGATGATTTTAAGAAAATATTATATTTTGATTTTGATTTTTTGACTTTTATTCTTCAGAGACTTTTAATTTAATGTGAATTATTGACTTGTTTAAAAAATATATATACATTAATTAATAATTCATAATTCATAATAAACTACATAAAAAAATAAAGAATGAAAGTAAAAAAAAAAATGGAAGTGATATTATTATTATTCTGAATTTTATAATATCTTAGAGCACATTAAGGTATATGCAATTATTGATGTAATTTGTATTATGACATAAGATATAAGATGTAATTACCGAATTGATATTTACACACTTAACGAGAAAAAATATGATAAGAAATATTTGGTTATAAAAACTAAATTATAGTATGAATATCATTAAAAATATGTAACTAGTCATATCTAACTTCAATAATTAAAAATAACATTTATTAATCTTAAAGTAGAATAAAATAACATATTTTAATTGGAGGACCAAAATAAACATTACCCTAATTTAAACTGGGAAAAATATACTTAATTTAAATATAAATTATTCAACTTATTTGTAAAAAGAAAATTATTGAAGGATTATCTTAAAGATTGATATAAAAAATAAGATAGATTTGAAAATGATATGCAAGGTGGTGGGACCTAGTGTGTGGTGTGGCACATTATCTTGCTCTGATGCATCTCATCTCAATATATATAATAGAAAAGGATAATGAGTGAAGGCACACTCACACCTGTCACAAAATCTCTTGTGCGAAAAAGGTAAGGCAGGTGTCAAAAATTATGTTAATTTTTTATGATAATTTAAAGAAAAAAAACGTATTTAATCTTATAATAGTTTTTAATAATTATATATTCAGTACTTGTTCCGATAGCGACAAATTAAAAACAAATCTTTCTATCATGTTAAAAAAAAAATAGAATTCATTTTTTAAATGACATTTTTATTTTTTTAGAGATAAATGAATAAAGATTTTTTTTTATAAAAAAATTTACTTTTACCTGTAATATTAATGTTTTAATTTCAAATTAATTAGATTAAGAGATAATATTGTATAATAAAAGTCGACATTCTGAGAGCATATTATTCTTAAAATTGTATTAAGATCATTCACAAGTTACAAAAAGAAAAGTAGAAAAAAAAATGTTATTGTGCTGAAAGATGAAAAATAGAATACTTATTTAAAATCTGGTGATAAAACTGTTATCTTTAAAAATAAAAATGATATCTTTAATGCCTTGAAAAAAATTCCTTTAAGAAAAATATAATTAAAATCTTTTTTATTCTCGCTTTATCATATAAAATTAAAAATACTATAATTTAAAATTTTACAACCTGTGCTATTAAAATAAAGTAAATAATATAAATTAGATAAAAAACGTTTTTTTTTTTATCAGAAAAGAAAACGTAAGGGCTTGCTTTTCGCGTGTGAATAAAATAGTGCATGAAATATAATGTAAGTGATAATTTAATTTGGTTTTATGTTTAAACTTTAAACCCATTAATTATATTTTCCTTCCTCCACCCCAGAGAGATTAAAATCTCTTCCTCCTTCTTCGAATCCTCCCTTCAAGATATATGTGCATATGGATTGAGTTTTTTCGCATGAGTTTATATACGGAGTTTATTGGTAGTTAGATTTTATTATTCAAGCGATTAACGAATTTAAAAAATATTTTATTTCATTCTAAATTTTAAATCAAATTATGATTAGACGAGTGATTTTAGGTTGTAGAAATTAGCTTGCATACTTATGATATTTGGTTACCAATTTATAATTGTTGAACAAACGAAATTAAGAATTTTTGTGGTAATAGTGTGAAGTTATATATAAAATCCTAGAATTTTGGTATTGGTGTAGATTTAGTTGATTTTTTGTGTAATATAAATTATGTTAATTAAATGGTATAATAGATTAATAATGATACTTCTTAATATGGCTATACATTATTCCATGTCAATATATGTGAATATGATTTCGGTATACCATTATATCTTTATATATGACCATATTAAATTGTAAATGGATTTAGAAGAGTGTAATACCTCAAATAAATTGATCAATACATTTTAAAATATGATTATATTTGTATATTATTTCAAGTTGTGGAATTGTAAATTTCTCAAGTTGTGGAATTGCTCGTTGTTTAGGATAAAAACAGTCTACAAGTCAAAAAAATTGAGTTAGGTTAAGCAAAAGGTCAAGATGATTAGGTTTGGACGAAGGTCGAGCTGAGTTGGTTGGACGGTCCGAGAGTAAGGTCAAGTCGGGCCAACATAGGAAGAAGGTCTAGCTAGGCCGACCTAGGAGGAAGGTTGAGCCCAACCAACCTGATATGAATGTCGATTAGGGCCAACCAAGGACGAAGCTTGAGTAGGGTTGTCCCGGAATGAATGTCGAGCCAGATCGACCCGTGATGGAAGTTGAGCTTTGTCGGCCCGGGCCGAAGGTCGAGCAAATAAGTTTGATCTGAAGGTCGACCTTAGTTGGGTCGGTCTAATATAAAGGTTGAGTCGGGCCGAGTTGAGATGGTTCAAGCGAAAGGTCTAGTCGAACAGGGCCGGATTGAAGGCCACCTGGGTCGAAGGTCCAACTGGGTCGGCTTAGGTCGAAAGGCGATGTAGGGCTGACTTGGACCGGCTCAAGACAAAAGTCGAGTCGTGTCGGACTGAGCTGAAGGTTGGGTCGGGTCAATCAGGGCTAAAGGTTGAGTTCGGTTGGACCAGGTCGAAAGTCGAGTTTACCTAGTCGAAGGTCCAAAGGTCAAGTTTACTTGGCCGAAGGTTGAGGATTGAGCGGAGGTTGGTCCTGTCCAAAGGTGTGGTTGAGCCTATCTACGTCAAATCGATCGAGGTCAAATATGCTCAGGTCGAACCAACTGAGGTCAAATAGACTCGAGTTGACTTGAACCAAAAGTCGAGACGAATTGTTCCGAATTGAAGGTCAAGTTAAGTTAAATTAGACTCAAAGGTAGAGTTGAGTTCACATTAAATATAAATTAAATTGATTTATCCAAAAAAAAATTAGAATCTAAGATATTAAAAAAATTTCATTGAAACAAATTATTTAATTAATCAAAAGAATTCAAGTAATTCGACTACTAAATATTTCAATTTATTAAAATTTGTTAAAATCCCTCGTCAAAAACAATGTAAACGAAATCAATTTTACACACAAAACATAAAATTCACCAAGCATGATCAATTTAAGAAAAAAAAAATTATAATGTTAAAAAGTTGTATTTCTTGACTTTATATTAAATTATTAATATTTATATAAATACTATTTCGAATATATCTTGCAAATTGTTGTTGAATTTTATTAGCAAAATTGTTGATGTTATTGAATGAAAGGTGGACAGTGAGGAAGGCATAATATAACCTTGTATGAGTATAATGTGTATTGAATTATGAAATGAATGGATAATATATATCCAAACTTTTATTGATGACCAAATCACATTGAAGGTAGTCTTAAGTGGTGAAAAGTGGATGAAGACTCTTATCACTTATCATATAGTGAAAGGGACACTAAAAACTAAATGAGTGTGTAAGGAGCTACCTTCATGGAGACTTTGAAGTGCAACAAAATAGAAAATCAAATTCAATGATTAAGTATACAATAATATATTATTAATATTGGTCTTATATATTCAAATTCAATACAATCTTTCAAAATTCATATATAATAATGTCTTATTTGTTTTATGGTGCTTTTGGTAAATAAGTATGATAACCTTATTAAATGAGTAGTAAAATTTTCCTTAATAATAATAAAACTGTAAGACTTTTATTATTATTATTTTTTTGTGTATGTGTTATCTTTGAATAGTGATCATATTTTTTACATGGGAGAAGATAATAGTTAAGATATTGGACCATGGTCATAATAATTGATGAGGATATATGTTTCAAATTTGTTTTTATTTTAAATAATTTTATATTTAAACTAATTTTATATCTTCTAAATATTAATAAAGAGTTGAAACCATCATTTCTTTTTCAATTTTTACGGTCAATCTTATAACTTCAAAGTAGCAGAGTTAAACACAAATTTAATTACTTCAACAACATGTTAATTTTTTATGTTATTTTTCCAGTTTTAAAATTATAAAACAAAAGAATCTAAGCCAGTTAAAAACGCATTGGAATGAGCCATGAGGATTTGAAATTAATTTTTATTTTAACTAATTTGACGATATTTTAAAATAAAAAGATAAAATTGTTAAATTATTTATATGTAAGTGGGATGTCGGTGAAGGTGGTCCAGTCAAAAAGAGAGTGGTGACGTATGTCTAATGCGTTGTGAATGAATGATTGATACGATGGAAGTTGTTTGTTGCGTACCCAACTCAACACATTTTTTCTTCGTAAACATTCTTTTCACACCAAATCTGTTTTCTACCCCACCAATATCAATATATCAAAATAAGTTTACTAATTTTCCTCAAATCCTTACATTTTAATTTTAAAAGATAAAACAAGAGAATTAAACGAGCAAAAGATAAGTAAATGATTAAAAATTAAACTTTAAACATAACACAATTTAATAAAATATGTTTATAAAATCAGGTTTGTATTATATATATATATATATATATATATATATATATATATATATATATATATATATATATATATATATAAAAAACAAAAAATAAAAAATA
>Ga0209589_1011216_pt1 | contig 12720 bp, 13 predicted proteins | sample CowpeawhiteBW_FD_187525 | JGI IMG/M metagenome (GOLD analysis project Ga0209589, IMG submission 187525) | Root nodule microbial communities of legume samples collected from California USA - Cow pea white BW (SPAdes) (version 2) | ecosystem: Host-associated > Plants > Roots > Nodule | place: USA...
AGGTTTCAAGAGATATTTTCCAATACCTAATGACCCAAATATCATGCAATGAATGGGTAAAACAAAGCAAGCTTTAAATGCATAAACAAAGATACTAGAAATCAATGGAAGAAGCATATATATATATATATTCAAACCATTCGAAAATACATGAAAGTTCAGTGGCTACATCTAACCCCAACAAAAATGGGTTTAGCTCTCCATTGTCATGGAGAGCTCAAGCTTACAAAATGGAAAATGGAAGAGAAAGAGATACAAAGAGGAAGATGGAGTTGTTCCCACAAGCCCTAGCACTCCTCCAAGCTCTCCAAATCGCGTTGCTCGAGCTCCAAAATGTCCAAGATCCGTTTCCCCTCGCGAAAACATAAGAAAAAGAGCCAACTTGCCACATCAGCGAAAACTGGCGCCTGGCGGAAGGGTCTCACCGCCAGGAGCAAGCCACCAAACAAGGGGCAAGTCTTCCCGCTACCGCCCGGCGATGGCCAGCAGTGGCGCCTGGCTGGCGCTTGTCTGGCGCCTGGCGCTGTCTCTGTGTCGTCGGGCGCTTCCTGTTGATATTTTTGCTCTTCTCCTTACTATTCCGGGTCATTCATTTGTCTGAACTTTTGGAGCAAAGCTTCCAATCTACAAAAAGGACACAAAAAATGGGGATTAGTGGTATTTTTAGATCAATGTAACCCACAATGTATTTATTTACAAAAGTAAGGTAAAATTGAGGATTAAGTAGGTTAAAAGATTTGGAAGAGATGATTTTGCTAATGAAGTATAGCTTGGATAATGGTAAAAATTAACATTATCAACTCCCCCAAACTTAAAATCTTGCTTGTCCTCAAGCAAAAAGGTAACTTGGCCTAAATGAACAACACAATTGCAATGATCTAGCAACTCAAGAAAACAAATTTCAATTGTGCTTGCTCTTATTTGAAAGATTGTGTAGCACATGTGTTTCATTAGCAAGGCAAACTAAAGCTATGGTGTTCACAAACAAAAGTTTCACAAGTGCATGCACGAGTTTATAAGGGATCAACAATCATGGCAAAATGTTTCCTTGATCAATGGGAACCACTTCTCACAAGAACAAGTGTTTCACTCAAGCCCACTGGTGTATGGATATAACAACATTCTCTCTACAATCACAATGTCACACAATTTAACTTTGCTTTTTGTTCAAAATGGCTAAAACTTTCACAAGCATGCTATCATCACAAGGTCTTTTATGGCTTGTATCGTGGCTAGGCTAAGAAGGAAATTTGGTTTTTCAGGATAACAAAAGTACCTTGAGCTAAGAGAGCAACTAATCAAATCATGAAAGTATTTTTCTCCCTTCTCTATTGAACCAATGAAACCAATTCCCAACTTGCTTGCACCAATTTTCTTTTCTTTTCTTTTTTTTTGAATTGAACCAAAAACTTTACAAATTTTCCCATGCTCCCTTGTATTAGCAATAATTCCCCCAAACTTGAACCATACTCATGACTAACAATCATTTGCTCTCTCAAGCTCAAAGTAAGGTAGTCAATATCTTCACTATGCTCAAGGTTCAAGGAATGACACATATTATCTTTAAGGCTCAAAGAAGACTCAAAGGATTTGCACAAGAAATCAACTTAAAAAGGATTGGCTCAATTATGTAACAAGAAAAAGAAAGATGGCCTTGATCACCTGTAGCATGCAAGTAAATGAATAGCAATTGAACTCAAGCAAAGTCAATTATGAGTCCACAGTGATAGCATTCACACAAATCAACTCTGGGACACAACCTCTCACAGGGTATTTGGGTTCCACAATTGTCAACATATGCCAAAATCATTGATCACAATTAAACTCAAGGATCACTATATCAAAATGAGAACAACCACAAGCTCATGCTCACAAGCCAATTCAACATCATTTCATAACAAGCACAAAAGATGATCATGAAAAGTACTAATTCAATGCAAAAGATTAGTTCACCACAACCAAGTTACAAAGTTCTATACTAAGCTACAAAGTTAAATACTATCAAAAGAAAGTTAAGAATGAAAACTAAAAGCATAAAATAAATCAGGACTATCAACAAAACAAGTCCTGCAAAAAGTGAATCACTCTCTCCAAGTGCTTAGGCGTCATCCTCACCCTCTTCGTCTAGATCATCATCCTCATCATCTGCAGCAGCTGAGGCTCCACCTCCCCCAATAGTAGTGGCCTAGGCCCCAGGCCAAGCAACAGTGGCAGCAAAATCCTCAGCTGATGGGGTGTGCAGCTCGGGAATCGTTAGGGAGATGCCCCTAAGCATGTCTGCATTAGCCATCCCCAGCGGTATAAGGCTTGCACCTGGGGTTCTAGGAGCTGAAGGTGATCAAGCTTGGCCTCCAAAGCCTGCAGCCTCATGTCAATGGTGGGAGTTGCCTCGGGCTCAGGCTCAGGCTCAATGTAACCCACAATGTATTTATTTACAAAAATATGGTAAAATTGAGGATTAAGTAGGTTAAAAGATTTGGAAGAGATGATTTTGCTAATGAAATATAGCTTGGATAATGGTAAAAATTAACATTATCACCAGTACAAAAATCAACCAAAAAAGTACAACTTTTTAAACACAAAACCACAAAGCTATAAAACCCACCACAAACGAAAAATACAACACAAAGAGGACTCAACAATACTAACCTGTACCTGGTTAACGCTCCAATCTTGAATGCCAACCTCCAAGTGCAATCTCGAAGCGCAATGTCGAAGCTTCAATCGCAAATCACTCTCCCACCACGTTTTCGCGAACCCTAACTGATGTTATCTTCAATGATGCACCCAAAAACCCTAATTTTCCCCTTTCTCACCAACCCTAATTTTTTCCTATCTCTCAACCTCTCGAATGCTCTCGACCTGTCCAATGCACAATTTCAGTTCTTCACTCAACGACACTTCTCGCTTCTCGCTGCAGTAAACCCTTAATTGAATGCTCTTGACGTTTTAATTTTTTTTCACTTTATCATGTTTTAACTTTTTACGTTATTCAACCTTTTTTTCCCAATTTTTTTTAACGAAACATTGTGCCAACGTGTGCGATCATGTATTCAAAAATTTGACACGTAACCCAAACAGTTACATTGTGTCACTGTGCCGCTAACAATTTTAACTCTGTTTGTCAAAAGAACTCGATTGAATGTGATTTTACCAAAATAAGGACCAAATTGAACAAACAACGAAAATAGGGACCAAATTGACTAATTTTGACAAAAATAAGGACCAAATGTGTATTTAAACCTAGTTAAAAAAAATGAGCAGGATTTGATAAAGAAAGGGAGGAACTTAGAAAATTAGAAAGCGGAAAAAAAGATAAAGAGAAATTAAAACGTTACATAAGATGAAAAATATGACAAAAAAAAAAGTGTTTTATTAAAATAATACTTTCAAATGTCATATTTATAAATAATAATATAAGAATTAAAAATTGACAACACAAAACTTTACGGTGATAAATACGTATTAATTACTATGTATCTTAATTAAGTATTTATAAAATTGTTTTTAAGTGAATAAATATTCTTTATAGTCATTAATTATTAAAATTATAATTTCTTGTTATATTATAGTGAACCTATAATTTATAGTAGAGATAAAAAAATATTAACATGTAATCTTATAAAATTTATTACTCCAAAATTAGTTTCTAAATTTAAATAATAGTAACTAAAATTAGGAATCCAAAAATTAGTTTTGTCAATAATAGTTAAAAAATATTACAGCTTCATTACGTAATTACAAAATTATTTATAAATAAATAATTATTTTGTATAATCATTAATTACTATAAATATAGTCTTTAATTATAATACAATTTTTATTAATAATATAAGTTATTTTATAAATCAAGATCAGAGAAATTAAGATCTTGAAAAAAGTCATGTTTGTGTTGGATATTATTTTTCTTTAAGTAACAACAAATTACAAAAATAACTAATTTAATGAGTTATAATTTGTATTAAATATTAATCTAAAATTTATCATCTATTAATTTAAACTAAGTAAGTATTGAATTTTATTTTTAAATAAAAAATAAACAACAACAAATTATAAAAATAAATAATTTAATTAATTATAATTTATGTTAAATATTATTATAAAATTTATTATATTTTTAGTTTAATCTGATTAAATAATTTATATTAATTTTATAGAAAACATGTTTATGGATTTAGCTTTCTAAAATTTTCGATCCATAATTCGGAGGTAAAAAAAATATTAACTTATAATCTTATAAATTTAGGTACTCCAAAATTTGTTTCTAAATTTAAATAATAGTAACTAAAATTTTAAGTTTCTAAGAATATGGTACTTAAGAACCCAAAAATTAGTTTTTTTCAATAATAATTAAAAAATATTACATCTTAATTACGTAATTACAAAATTATTTATAAATAAATAATTATTTTTTATGATAATTAATTATTATAAATATAGTCTCTAATCATAATACATTTTTTATTAATAGTAAAAGTTATTTTATAAATCAAGGTCGGAGAAATTAAGATTTTGGAAAAAGTCATGTTTGTGTTGGATATTGTTCTTCTTTAAGGAACAATAAAATACAAAAATAAATAATTTAATGAGTTATAATTTGTATTAAATATTAATCTAAAATTTATCATTTATTAATTTAAACTACATAACACTACACAAAAACTGAAATTACCGACAAATTTTACCGACGAATTCTCAAATTTTAATTACCGGTAAAAAAAATTCATTTATCGACAGAAAAATTCGTCGGTAATTCCAATTTTTTTACCGACAAAATTATCGATGGATTTTTCGTCGATAAAAGAAACGATAAATTTCTCGTCCAAATTTGAATTACCGATGGATTTACTGACGAAAAAATTCGTCGATAAAAGAAGCGAGAAATTTCCCGCCCAAAATTTGAATTACCGACGGAAAAATTCGTCGGTAAATCCGTCGATACTTACATAACTCAAAATCCGTTGATAAAATCCGTCGATAATTTAATTTTTTTATCGACTAATTTACCGATGAATTTATCCGTCGGTAAAAGAAACGAGGATTTTCCCACCTAAATCTCACCTTATAAGAAGAAGAGAAGAAGAAGAAAAGAAGAAAAAGAAGGAGAGGAAGAAGAAGGAGAGAAAAAGGAGAAGAAGAAGAAAAAGAAGGAGAAAGAGAAGAATAAGGAGAAGAAGAAGGAGAAGAAGAAGAAGGAGAAGGAGAAGAAGAAGAAGGAAAAGAAGAAAGAGGAGAAGAAGAAGAAGAAGAGGAAGAAGGAGAAGAAAAAGAGGAAGAAGGAGAAGATGAAGGAGAAGAAAGAGGAAGAAGAAGAAGACGATGACGGCGACGGTGGCGGTGGCAGTGGTAGCGACAATGGTAGCAGCGACGACGACGGTGGCAGCGATGACGACCACAAAAAAAAAACGAACAAAAAAATTGAAAGAGGAGGAGGAAAAAGATGAACATTGCAACAATTATCGACAGATTTTTGATAATTGCCGACGAATTTTTTCTATCGGTAATTACCGACAGATTTTTCGATCGGTAATTACTGACAGATTTTTTCGTCGGTAATTACCAGCAGATTTACCGACGGATATTTTCATCGATAATTACCGACAGATTTATCGACAGATTTTTCTGTCGGTATTTACCAACAGAACATGATTTCCGTCGGTAAAATTTTAATGACTAGCATTTTACTGATAGATTTTTGACCGTCGATAATCTGTCAGTAATGTTCATTTAGCGACGAATTTTGATCGTCGAAAATATTGATTTTTCTTATAGTATTGATTTTTATATTTAAATAAAAAATAAACAACAACAAATTATAAAAGTAAATAATTTAATTAATTATAATTTGTTAAATACTATTATAAAATTTATTATATTCTTAGTAAATAATTTAATTAATTATAATTTATGTTAAATACTATTATAAAATTTCTTATATTTTTAATTTAATCTGATTAAATAATTTATATTAATTTTATAGAAAAAAATGTTTATGGATTTAGCTTCCTAATATTTTCGGTTCATAATTCGGAGCTAAAAAATATATTAACTTCTAAATTTAAATAATAGTAACTAAAAATTTAAGTTTCTAATAATATGGTAACTAGGAACCCTAAAATTAGTTTTTGAAAATAATAATTAAAAAATTTTACATCTTAATTACGTAATTACAAAATTATTTATAAATAAATAATTATTTTGTATGGTCATTAATTACTATAAATATAGTCTCTGGTCATAATACAATTTTTATTAATACTATAAGTTATTTTATAAATCAAGGTTAGAGAAATTAAGATTTTTGGAAAAAGTTATGTTTGTGTTGAATATTGTTCTTCTTTAAGGAACAACAAATTACAAAAATAAATAATTTAATGAATTATAATTTATATTAAATATTAATTTAAAATTTATCATTTGTTAGTTTAAACTAAGTAAGTATTGATTTTTATTTTTAAATAAAAAACAAACAACAACAAATTATAAAAGTAAATAATTTAATTAATTATAATTTATGTTAAATACCATTCTAAAATTTATTATATTCTTAATTTAATCTAATTAAATAATTTATATTAATTTTATAAAAAAAATGCTTATGGATTTAGCTTCCTAACATTTTTGGTCGCTATATATGATGTTTACTAATACAATATTTATTTCGATCACTAATTTGGTTGCTAAAGTATTATTTTTAGCAACCAAATATTTTTTGTCGCTAATTACCATATTAAATATATCTTTAGCAACCAACATATTTTCGGTCCTTAATACAATTTTATTTCAGTCGCTAATTCGATGGCAAAAATATTATGTTTAGCGACCAAAAATATTTGGTCGCTAATAACTATATTAAACATATTACAAATTTTTTGTGTCTTTTTTAGGATTATTTCCATCGCTAATTTGGTGGCTAAAACATTACATTTAGCGACTAACAATTTTCAGTCGCTATTTTTGTCACTATATGAATAAATTTTATTATATACTGATTTGGTCGCTATTTCGGTCACTAATCTGTAACTACTTTTGTTCGGTTGCCATTTCAGTCGCAATTTGCGACCAACTTTTTTCGGTCGCTAATGTTGGTTGCTAAATTGTGTTGTTTTTGTAGTGATAGAATTTTAATATACAAAGTTTAACCTCTCAATAATGCAGTCTCTAACATTTTCACGCACACCATAATAATGGACATAATTGATTTAAAATCAGTTTATTGATATCAGAACTAACAAATGACTTGTTTTTAGCCATATGAACCTTATTCATGGGATCTCCCATCACAAAGGTTGGGTTACCATCACTTGTTTGTTTGCAAGTGGCTTAAGTCTCATTCCCATCGATGTTTCTAAAATCATATTTCTTCCAAGGGGTTTTGTTAGGGGATCTGCTAGATTCCGTTTTGACTTCACATAATCAATGGAAATAGTTCCACTCTTTAGCAGCTGCTTAACCAAATTAGATCTCAATTGTATATGTTTGTTCTTTCCATTGTAGTTCTTGTTTTTAGCTATAGCTATTATCGATTGGCAGTCACAATGTATCGACACAGATGATGTTGGTTTCAATCCTAGAGGAATGTTTGCTAAAAAGTTTTTCAACCACTCAACCTCACTATCAGCCATTTCGAGAGCAAGAAACTCAAATTCCATTGGTGATCTTGCAATAATTGTTTGTCTGACTGATTTCCATGTAATCGCACCACCCCCAAGTGTGAATACATAACCACTAGTGATTTTTGTCTCATTTGAATCAGAGATCCAATTAGCATCATTGTACCCTTCTAGTACAGCAGGAAATCCACTATATTCAATGGCATAATCCATTGAATCTCGTAAGTATCTCATAAGTCTTGCAAGTGCATCCCAATGTTCCTGATTAGGACATTGAGTGTACCTACTCAGTCTACCTACTACATAAGCAATATCAGGTTTTGAAAAACTCATTAAGTGTAGTAAGCTCCCAATTATCTAGGCATACTGAGGTTGAGAAACAGATTCTCCTCTATTTTTCATTAATTTTTAGTTAGTATTATAAGGGGTACTCGCTAGTTTGAAGTCATAATATTCAAACTTCCTAAGTGATACTTATCTATGGATCCATCTAGGTGATACTTTTTCTCAAAGATCCACTTACAACCAATGGGTTTTGCTCCTTTAGGCAAATCTACTAAGGTCCAAGTATTATTTTTCTGAATTGATTAAATTTCAGTCATAATGACCTTATCCCACTGTTTTGCATCAGGAACACTAGTAGCCTCTAGAAAGCTTGTTGGATTTTCAACTAGATAGGTATAAAAGTCATCTCCAGAGGAAGTTTCCTTCCTCTGTCTTTTACTTCATCTCAAAACTTCACACATGTCATCATTATTTTTATCTATAGATTGTTCAGGTATCTCACTAACCTTTAAAGGAAATTTATGTTCAAAGAACTCAACATTTTTTGTCTCCACAATAGTATTATGTTCAATTACATCACTTTTAAGAACAAGAAACCTATAGGCAACACTATGTTCAGCATAGCCTAAAAACATACAATCAGAGGTTTTAGAGCATATTTTTCTTTTCTTAGGATCAGGTAACATTACCTTAGCTAGGCACCCTAACACTCTTAAATATTTAAGATTAGGTTGATAACCTCTCCACAACTCATAAGGAGTTTTACCGGTTTTCTTATAAGGTATTCTATTTTGTAAAAAATATGTAGTAAGAAGGGCTTCTCCCCATCAAGTGCACTAAAACTAATAAGCATGGCGTTTATTATTTCCTTAAGAGTTCTATTCTTTCTTTCAACTACTCCATTAGACTCAGGTGAATATGGTGGGGTTACTTCATGGATGATACCTTCTCTAACACAATATTCATTAAACAAAACATATTCACCACCTCTATCTAATCTAATCCTCTTAATTTTCTTATTCAATTGATTTTCTACTTCTGCCTTATATTTTAAAAACACATCAAAAGCTTCATATTTATGCTTGATTAAGTACAATTTGGTGTATCTAGAATAATCATCTATAAAGGTTACAAAATAATTTTTACCACATCTAGACATGGTCTATTTTAAATCAGCTAGATCAGAACGAATTAACCCTAACAATTCAGTTCGACGTTCTACAAAATAACAACTTTTATTTGTTATTTTAGATTCTACACATATATCACATTTACCACTTTGTTTATCATGCATGTTAATTAATCCTAGTCGTTGCAATTTCATAACATGCGAAGAATTCACATATTCTAATCTAGCATGCCACATATCATACGAGTCAACAATATAAGCAGAAGAAGATTCATTAATAATTTTTGAAATATTGAGTACAAAGAGACCTTGATCATAATATCACTTCACAACGAAAACATTATATTTTGTCATTACAATTTTGTCAGATTTGAATGACACTTTAATCCCAACTTTTCTCAGTAGTGCTACAGATATTAGATTAACTCTAATAGAGAGCATATGCAACACATCACTCAAGGCTAGATTTTTCCAATATGTGACTTTTAGAAGAACCTTTCCTTTCTCTAGACAGGAGTTGTCTTGGAGTCACCAAGATAAACGTGTTCTTCTCCATCCCCTACACTAGTATAGGAAGTAAAAGCACTTCTGTTTGCACAGATGTGCCTCGTAGCACCAGAGTCTACCATCCAGTTACTCACATTGGTCATCAAATTTACTTGTGAAACGACCACAACTATAGTATCTTCCACTTGTGCAATATTTGCCCTAGGAGAATTGTCGTTTCTTGCTCTACGCCTACACTGAGGTGTATGATGGTCAGGCTTTCCACATACGAAACAATTTCCCTTTTTCTTAAAGGTGGGGTTAGATCCTTTGTCGACGGGAATTTCAAAAATTACTTTTCTTGTTGTGATCAGGTTCATTCTCGTACCTTTTTAAAGTAGGTTTTTCTTCTACAATGTTAGCTTTTGCAGATAATGCTTTGGCCCTTATAGTAGCACATTCCTTCTTGTTGGTATCTTCGACTATGATGTGTGTAATGAGCTCTTGAAGTGACATCTTCTTGTGCCTATGTTTCAGCTGTTGTTTATAGTTGGTCCAAGACAACGGTAGTTTCTCGATCAAGAGTTCTGAAACGAACTCATTTGAAATGATTATGTTCTCTACTTTTATATCTTCAAGCAACTTGTGATATTCGTTGATTTGGATATTAATGTCCTTATCTTTAATCATCTCCTAGCGGTAGTAGTTTCTTATGATGAATCTTTGTTTGACTACGTCTTCAACAGTATATTTGAGGATCAATGGATTTCAAATTTCTTTCGCTTCCTTGTATGAACAGTATACATCGAACAAATGATTAGACAATGCACTAAGTAAAGTGTGTCGACATACCTTGTTTGCATGAATCCAGTCTTTAACTTGTTTTGAAGGGATATTGGAGTTGGGTTTTGAAGATGTGAGAGCAGTAACAACTCTATACATGTCTAAAAGGGTAGACACACATTCTTGTCAGCGTCGAAAGTTTTATCTAGAGAATACGTCGATTTTTGACACATCCGAAAACGGTTTCGCAAAGACTGTCTAAGCTCCGAAAACAATGTTTGGATTATGCGTAGAGGATGTGTTGTTGTTGTTGTCAGCCATAAATCCTTAAGATTGTTTTAGTAGCTAACAAAATCACGAACAAAAAGTCTTCTCGAGGCGTGTAGATTCACTACCCTTAAGGACTTATCCGTGATGTATTGCGCAAGCTCCCTAGGATACAACAGGAACTTCTCGGAATTTTCGAAGCTTTCAGAACTAGCAAGATAACTCTTAAAAAAGAGTAAATGAATAAACTTAGGATAAAAGAAGAGGTATAACAGAGAAAGGATGAAAGAACAAGAGAGAATGAATGAATGAAAGTATGAAAGTGTGTTTTGGAAGGGAATTGATGCACCTATTTATAGGTGAAGGATGGGTGTAGGATGAGTAAAAAATTCCATAGTTCATGGAACATCAACAACCCACTCAACATTCACTATAACATGGCTTACATAAAGAAGGAAAGTAACGTACAAATAAATTATGGACCAAGATATGCAAAGGAAACTTTACAACTTCCGAGAATGTGGCAACGAGAAAAAATGGTTGTTAACCTGCAAATATCTTTTGCAATATTAACAATTATTTTATAACAATATCAAGGTGTATAAGTTCAAAAATTTTATATTAGTTGGAAGTATTATTAGCAAAAGGAACATGTTATTGTTTGGCTTGATGACAAGCATCACAAGTATTAGTGTCATAAAAAATAACATAGGGATATTTTGTTGACATAATGCGAAGACTGTCATTAGAGAGATGTCCTAAACAATAGTGCCACAAATTTATGTCCTTGGAATTATAATTAGTTAAAGAAGAAATATTATTTATGTGGATGGTAATGTTTACAACAATAGTATATAGGTATAGGCCAACTTCATTTTTAACTAAATCAATCAATTTGTTGTTTTGAGATCCTTGTATAACACAACCAAGAAAGGTAAAAGTGAGATTGCAAGTGAGGGTTTATATCAGTCGAGAAACATACATGAGATTATAAGAATGGAAGGAAACTGCATTTACATGGATATTTAGAAACAAATATCCTTTTTCCACATCTTTACTCATTTTCATATAACTAATATTTGTATTTAACGCATCCAAAACTCAGTGTCATATTACTAGGCATATAAGGAGAACCACAAAAATGAATTAAAGTAGCACTATAAGCCTTAGAACGATAAAGATAATATTTGTATCAGTCTATTAGAGAAAACCAATTTTAATTGGTTAAGTTTGTCATGATGAATTAGATTAGCTAAAAGTAGTTAAAGGGTAATTGCATACATAGGAGATGATCTTAACAAGATAACATACCATGCAACATTGAAGACACACTGCCATGTTCGTAGTAACCATATACCATAAGTTTATGCTCCTTTGAATAGTTATATGCCCTTAAAGCAACCACATTATCGTGCCTAATCCTCCCGACCATCTCCATCTGTTGTTTAAACTCCATTTTCTAACAATGAAATCCTTCAACCTTTTCGCAACCACGGTTGTAGCGTCTTCTAAAGCAGCGTTGTACACTATCCCAAACGTGCCATTTCCAAGCACTTCAACATATGCTCTTAACAAGTCCTCCAAGTCAAATGCAAGAGCACAACCCTAAGAGAAAACAACTTTGTTCTTGTCTCGACTTTCAGAACCTTCCCTTATCCTAGAAGTGAGCTGGTGGTGAGGGTTGGTTGGGTCTGATTGTGTGAGTAGTGTGAGCATGGTGGTGGTGAGGATGATCTCTACAATATGCACTTGTTGTTACAAACTTAGGGTAAGCTTATGCAGGCCATGGGTCAACCCGTGCTGTTAAATCATATTTGTCCACATATGGCAATGGGGCGAGGCGGGGACGGGTTTCACTATCCCATACCCATCCCCGTAAAAAAAATCCATCCCCATCCCCACACCCAAACCCAATGGGTATCAAAGTTTTATCTCATCCCCATCCCCACCGGGTAACAGGTATAATCTCGTACCCATACCCGTACCTGTTTCCTTACTACTTCAATATAAATTTTAATTAATTTTTATAAAATAATAAAAAATTACGATAAAGGAAACATAATATTATCAAATATTCAATATTAGGAGGATGATTGTTTCTTCGATATCAAATACTTTGAAATAAATTATAATTGTTTACATTTTAGATTGGAATAC
>Ga0209589_1011219_pt1 | contig 12713 bp, 13 predicted proteins | sample CowpeawhiteBW_FD_187525 | JGI IMG/M metagenome (GOLD analysis project Ga0209589, IMG submission 187525) | Root nodule microbial communities of legume samples collected from California USA - Cow pea white BW (SPAdes) (version 2) | ecosystem: Host-associated > Plants > Roots > Nodule | place: USA...
AAAAACAGAACCAAAATAAAAAAAAAAAAAAGAGAAAAAAGTGAGGAGGAAAAAGATTACAACAACAGAACAGGAGTAAGGGAACTCAAGACCACCAGCACAGAGAGAGCTCCAAGAGGTAAGTTCTGGACTTTCAATGTTTGTTTGTTTGAGTGAGCATGATGTATGTGTGTTAAGCTTTGTGTTTCATCTTCAACTTGAATGTCATAAACGAACATGATACACTGTGTTTGCTGCATTTATCTGTGTTTAACTGATTGGCTCTTGATTCGAATAATCACATGTCCTGTTGTTGGTCAAGTGCTTAACGATCTTCACCCATCATGGTGGCACAACCGAAAACCACCCTCTCCCTCAATCCTCACGGCCTCACCTTCTCACGCCAACCCTTTCTTCTTCAGTTTTTTCGTCCCAAGAAACAGAAACCCAAATACATCATTCCCTCAACCATCAATCATCATACATAGATCACACAACAAAAACTTCTCCATCACCAGTTAGCCTTCCGGTGCTTTCACCTTCATCTTCCACCTGCAAAAAACATGGAAAAATACAGAACCCAACCCACCGTACCCAGCCATTCAATCCATTATATCTGAAAAAAAAAAAACACAAAAAATTCAGGAACAATGATCTCATTTTCCAACACCTCCATTTACTTATTCTCGGCCAGTGCAGCTCATTCACGCACCACCATCATCTTCATCTTACACCTGCGTAAAAATCAAAAATAAAAAACAGAGACCCCCATTCACCGAACGGAACCCCCATTCCAACACCAAACACTCGCGTCTCATATTCCCAAATCACACACGTCCAATCAAAGCAGAGAGTGCCACCGGCGAGTCGGAGTTCGAATGAGCAGATCAACGGCGGCTTCGATCATGGTTGGTAGCGCGACAGTGGGGCTCGGTGCCGTGGCTTCCAGGACCCGGTGTGGCTCGCGCGAGAAGAACAAAGAAAGGTCGGCCAGGGGGTAGCGGCGGCGCTGGTTATGTAGAGGGCAAGGGCTGCCGCGGATGAGAGTGAAGGAGAAAACCCTGACTCCACGTGTGCGTGATAGAAAAAACAAGAGGGAACAATTCGGGAAACTTGGTTCTCGGCGGTGATGCTCCGGGGGTGACCGTCGGCGTCAGCGTCGTCTCTCGCCGGCGGTGGGACGTGCAGTGGCGGCCCTGACTGTTGGAGGCGTTGTGGTCTGCGGTGATAAGGAAGAAGAGCTGCAGGTAGTTCTAATCTTAATTAGGGTTTAGTTTGTTTTAGAAAAAGTCGGGTCGGTGTCCTTCGTGCTTGGTATAAAATATAAAATATAAAATTAATTTAAAGTAAAAGAACAAACTAAATATAAATATTACAAAGAAAGTGTGAATCGTGATTGATGGGGGTAACAGTGATACTGGGAAGACAGGGGAGAGACATGAAGCGGTGATGGAAGAATCCGAAAAAACAGAGAAAAAAGATGAAAAAAGAGAACAAGTTGTGTGGAGTTGGGGTGCTGGAACCGAGGGTCAGTTAGGAACAAAGATTGTTAAGGATGAGCTCTTCCCTCAACTCCTTCACCAACCCTCTCTCTCTTCCATCTCCTCCCTTGCATGTGGCGGCGCTCATGTCATAGCCTTGACCTCTGGTATGGTATAACAGCGTTCTTCATCTGTCTTTTTTCTCTTCTTTTTCTCTTCCAATTAATTTGTAATCTTTCTTCATGTTAAGGTTATGTTAAACTAATGATGATGATGATGATAATTTGTAGCTGGGAAGGTATTTTCATGGGGTAGGGGCAATTCTGGGCAACTAGGCCATGGAGAGGTTGTGAGTAACGCTTTGGTTCCCAAGGGTGTAACGTCATTGGATGGATACTTCATAACCCATGTCGCTGCTGGGTGGAGCCACTCAGGTTTTGTTTCAGGTTTGCACTCTTCTGACTGTGTCTTCAATGGTTTTGTTGAATGTTGGGGTTACCTGGTTTTGTTTTCTGTTGAAAGTGTTTTTTTTTTTCCTTTGATTTGTTCTTCTTGGTTGGTTTTCAGATTCTGGGTGCGTCTTCACTTGTGGGGATGGCACGTTTGGTCAACTGGGGCATGGGGATTATGCCTCACACTGTTCTCCTGTAAAATTGCCATGCTTTGGTGATCAGCGTGTTGCCCAGGTTGCATGTGGAATGCGCCATTCCCTTGTGTTGTTGAAAGGTATTGGATTGGTGCCTAGAATGTGTTTGTTATATTGCTCTTTTATTTAGCAAAGGGCGTTGTGATGCAGATTGTGTAGGAAATCAAGTTTATGGATTTGGCTCTGGGAAGCGTGGTCAGCTGGGTGTCAGCAATGATAAGGTCAAATCTGTTAATGTTCCTAGAGCTGTTACTGGCTTTGATGGTGTTGAAATCATTGGAATTGCTGCAAATGGAGATCATAGTGCTGCATTATCTGGTAACACCACCACTTTCCCCTTCATGATATCTGTGGCACTAAATTGTTCTCTAAAATTATTCTATAATATCTTTAGTTGATGGGCACGTTTATACTTGGGGAAGAGGCTTCAAGGGCTTTGAAGATGCTCCCGTTCCTCATTGCTTAAACTCTTCATTGAATTTTATCAAAGTAGCTCTTGGATGGAACCATGCTTTAGCTATGACTGGTATTTCTTGACATTGAATTAAATACCCAACAAATTTAATGATTTCCACATTTCTATCAATTCCCTATTTAATAAGTACATTTTGTTGTCAATTTCTTTACTCAGGTGAGGGAGAGGTTTATATGCTAGGTGGAAACCACCTTGGAGTGCTTAGTGATCTTCAGAACATAAGCCCCCAAGCCATGCATGTACCTGGTAATGCATTAGAGTTAACGTTGAACAATAAAGACATAATAATTTTTGTACTTCCTTGTTGCATACATCTCTGATATTTAGAACGTAACTTATTGCCATCGAGTTCCATATTACTAGATTTAAACTATCGATTCGCTGTCATAATCATCATGAACCTGCATAAATTCATAGATAATTTATTTGGGGGAGAAAGATGCGAATTTTTTCTTGTCATGGAGAATGCTTATATTTATATTATGTCTTGTCATTGCGTAATATTTAGTAGATTTAAGAGAAGTCAATGTGGAGAAAGTCCCTGGCCTTGAAGGGATGAAGATTACTGATATTGCTACCGGAGCCGAACATTCTGTCATTGTCACAGGCAAGCTGTACTCTTTTGGTTCTTGAGGAGTTTTGAATGACATAAAAGTTCTGACTTATTTCCCTCCTATTTTCAGATAATGGCGAAATAAGGACATGGGGTTGGGGTGAGCACGGTCAACTTGGTTTAGGAGATACTCGCGACCAAATCAGTCCTGTTACAGTAAATCTAGGTTATGATCTGAATGAAGCTGAATCAATTAAAGTTTTCTGTGGAAGTGGGTTCACGTTTGCTGTAACCATGCCCTAAATCCTCCTCAATTGAAGTTTACATTTACCATCGGCCTGGCCTGAACTTCCTATGAGAGTGATAGAAATGGTACATTCCAAGAAACATTCCCAGAAAGTTTTCTGCTTAAATATTATGTTGGATTCAGGCAACATTTTACTGGACCCTCACAAATTTGAGAACCTTGAAGGGAAGTGACTATGGGTGATCCTCTTCTCAATTACCAAAAAATAGATGATAGCTGTTCAAGATTTTCCAATTTATGGACACTTTGCTAAAACTCCTTTTTAGTCCATTTAATAACTGTCATTCTTCCAACAGAAAGTGAAAGGAATTATTTCCCTTTTTATATATTCAAATTGACTGGGACTTAGGAATGTCAAATATGGTTTTGTTCCGTCGTCACTGCTCATCAATTGAAGAAGCATATATAAATAAATAAATAAATAAAAGAAAAATAAATATCTACCAGATTTCGATCTCAAAGCATTAACCTCCAGAAATGAAAAAATCTCAAACCATTAACTTCCAGAAATGGAAAATACACTGCATTGAACCATTTCTCATCTTTTACAATTGATAAGAGAAAGTATGCCAAAAACAACATTTAAAACAGCAAGGTGGTTATGTAACCTTATTATTACTACCATTTACTCGTACTGATACGACCACAATTATATGAACATGTTAAAAATGATTGAGTGGGTTTAGTTGTTATCAGTCAAGATATCTACATCTAAAACTAAAAGTACTAGTACGTGGACTAAGTAAAAGAATCAATGAACTTCTCACCGAACATTTTGTACAAAAGTGAAAAAATCGGGGAAAAATGGTAACTAACCTAGTGCATGTCATCCCTCCTGTGTTCCAAAGATATTATCTTAGGCTAACTTTCTCTTCCATCATTCACTAACTATAAAAAGATTATTCTCATAGCCATCGTTGGTTACAATAGGACGCAACGGATCAATTTTCCATTCTCCATCTACAATGAACTTCATCTGCAACAAAAAACAATTAAAATATGCCTGCTACGTGTATCTATCTTATTGGGCACAACATCAATAGTCATTAGCAGATAATATACAACTAACCTCGTATCTTCCAGGATACAACTGCAAGCTCACAGAAAATATACCACTACTTAACCTCTCCATCTTTCTCTGCAATGTAATTACTATCAATTAAATATTTTATGCATTTAAGTCAATTGCGCTCAATAAAGTAATCTGGAAAATATAGTTATGCTTAAGCATGCATTAGATCATTCCGAGTCAAAATTGATTTTGCAAAATACATTGACAATAAGGAAAGCAATCTGATTTCTAATTTTATCAAACAATTGACCTAGCAAATAGTGATTTATGAATCCATAACCCATGTTGAATGCGCCAATCCTTAAGTGATTTATCCTTGAACAAGGTCAGTTGTGACCCCCGAGACAAACATAAAATGGAATGGAACCCATTTTTAGAATGTGAGAATCATAATATGCTTCTCGAGAAAGGTCGCATTATGAATAGTTGTAATACACACCAATGGTTGAGTTATTGGTGAAGCATTTTTATGATATAAATCACTAACATTGTTTTTTATTGTTATATTTTTTAAACACTTAAACACATTTTTTTTAATTAAAAAAAACTTTTTTTTTCAGAAAAATGTACACGCATGCAGGCTGTAATATCTACAAATAAAGTTACTGGGAAGAGATTAGACCTTGTTGGACCAACCATCAAATGATCCCGTTAAAAATACTTCTGAAGCATTATTTGGCCAGACTACACAAGTAGTCTTCAGCATGTGCAAAGCCTTTTGAGCCTTACTAATCTTCATCTGCTTTTCTTCGACTAACTTATGTGCATCCCTGGGAGAAAAGATGCAATATTGTCAATATGTTATTTATCTATCTATACATATGACATATTAATGACTGGTGTCTGGGTATACATTATTGCCAATGACATCTTTCCTTCTAACACTGCCAACTTAGCCTGTATAGAACGCAATTTGTCCTGAGCATTCATGATCTCATTTTCCTGAAATTCCCAAGCATCGGAAAGCTTTGCCAGATCATCAGAAGAGCTCTTATGGACCTATTGAAGAAAATGCAGCATGCAGATCAGGACTAGTTTAGGATCCCAAGGAGAGACCTTCATAATAAGGTTTGACAGTAAATTGAGAGCAGTGTCAGAAAGTTTAAGACATTGAACAGTTACTACGAGATTTCATTAGCGTAGGAGTAGCTACTAGCTACCACATATTTCGTTTTGCTTACGGTAAAGAAAGTAGAACAACTCCTTGCTAACAGCAGTCAAAGCACACAGCCACACAGCATATATCTAAGTCCGTACTAAGAGCAGAGACAAAGAGAAATGTCCAAAAAAATAAATAAAAGGTTTCGGGTAAAAGGAAAGCAAGAATTAAACTTCTTCAATAAAATATATTACATTGATTTAACGCAAAATTTTAGTAACATTCAAATTCTTGGGTTTATTGTTCAATATATAGTATATAGTGTTTTTATTCTTGTTGAGTATTAACTCCCTTGGCTTGTGTGATTTTCTCAACCAAAACAAGTTGCGCACGAAAACCCCTCTGGTATCTAAAGTAACTGGCAGCAATTTTTTCTTATCATAAGTCAGTCCCAACTTATCACAAAGCGAAAAACATGCTATGAGCTAAACGAACTTCAGTGAGAGAGAACTGCAGCAAAAATTCAGTATTAGATATAGTTACACTCACTATCTGCTTGGTAATTTTATCTGAGCTAGACCTCAACGAGTGAAGGGTAGAAGATAGCTCGGATTGCAGATGCTGGATACGGGATTTAATGTCATTGTGACTTGCATTTCCATCAAGAGAATATAATCCTGTTTCATTGTTTATAAGTTCAGACGAAAACTCCCTTCTCATGCCTCCTTTCTGAGTTTCACTAGGAATAATTTCAGCATCTGACACAATTACAAAGATATCAGTTGATCCCCACTACAATAATAAGACATGTTCTGAAAACGTAAAGATACCTTCAAAATCTGCATCTGGAAAACCATTTCTCTGAACAATCCAACTCCGCCATGACTCTGGCTTAACTGAGTTTTCTGAATTTTCAGTACCTAATTGTGACCCATGCTGATCAGGTTTGATCTGAGAACCACTGGGATGACTGCTTGTGGGGCTAAATGAGGGTGCTCTGCTATTATTTTCAAGGCCAGTAGCTATCTATAAAACAGAGGAGATAAAAAATGAAATATTTTAAAAAATTCAACATAGTGAAGACTGAAGAGCATAAAAACTATAATATTTCAAAAATTGATTCTCTCAGCTTCAGTGTGCAACAGCTCATTCACATGTTCATTGAACAGTAAAATTAACAGATAGGTAGAAATATATAATATGAGAAACATTGGAAGTGTGAATGTTAAACAGAAAATTTCATAACTCAAATGTTTCGAAACTTCATAATATGTAATATTTTCTCAATACTAGCATATGATGTACAATACTAGCCTATGATGTAAGAAGTGCTGGAAAAACTAACTAACAACATTTGAAGTGGGATAAAAATTACTTACTGCATCCACAGCCGTTCTATGATCCCATTCATCTCCGTCTTCATTATTTTCAGGAGAAATATTATCTACGCCAAGCCCAAAAGATCTACTTCTTTGTTTCTCCAATCGATTCAATATTCCCGCAATGCCAGATTCATTGTCAGCTTCAATTTCTCTGCATACCAGAAATTAACACTCAAAACCTCGCTTGTCACTTGAACTTACATCAGATTCATCTATTTGACAACAGGAACAATATAGAGGAAGGAAAAAAAAAAGTGGATACCTATAAATTAGATCATTCTTGCTAAATTAAGCAACAATAGCCAAGCCTTTTCCTACTAAGTGTGGTCAAACACAACGATTAAACCACGCCATAATGTTCTATCACAACTCATATCTACTGATAAATCAATGTTCTCTAAATCTCTCCTTTTTTCTGTAGCTTTATTGGGTCTACTCTACCTCTAGCAATTGGGCTAACCTTTGTTTGATTTACTCTCCTCAATTGGCAATGGGATTTCAACATATTTTGTCAACAAAATGCTTAAACACCTAAGACAAAGCCCTTACCTTCTTTCCCATAATAGGTGCCACTGCCACTACAACTTTCTCTCCAATGCATCCTAATCCTATCATGTCTAGTCCAACGCAACAGTCTCATTTCTTCTATATTTATTCCATTCTCTTGTTAGTTTTGTACGACCTGACATTCAATTCCAAAGTCTTGTAACTATGCAGTATATTTACCCCTAAAGCTTCACCTATATTTTTCTGTCAAGAACAACACCCATGTCACTACTCCATTTCATCCAACCTACAAGAATGTTGGTGGCAAATTCAAGCCTCCCTCCAAGGCCCATATGCAGCCTTCAAACCTTCCCCATGCACTTCAAGCCAGGTACATACAGCAAAAAGAAATTCCAAAAGATACACACGCGGGAAAATGTGAAACAGGTTATCAAGAAAAGCAAGAGACAAAAAAGATAACGGAATCTCACACTGAGTCATCTGTTTGGGAAGAAGAAGAAGAAGGTGAAGAAACCCCAGAAACCTGAGTGGCATAACCGTCAATTCCATGGCTACAATTATCTTCAAGACCGCCAATCCCACTGGACCTGCCATTCAATTCCCACCCAAACGCAAGCCACCCTCCCTCGTTGACAATAGCGTTAACCAAATCCACCCTCCCTGCAGCAACCAACTCCTCTTTGGTGGGAAACGCTTCGGGCTTATCGGAACTCTGCATAAACTCCAGAATTTCGGATTCGAGAGAGGAAAATTCTCCGCCCCAATCCTTACACCGCCGCAAGAACCCAGTACAGGACCAGCACAAACCCTTGTAGCAGGTCCCCCTCCAAGAAGAATGGAGAACCGAACCAGGTTCCACCTCAAACCGGCGCGCCCGCCCGGTCGAGCCGGGGAAGTAGAGCGGGGCGACAAGGGACGGGATCAGGTGAGGCGAGAACAGGGAAAGGGAGGGTGCGGTGAGGAAGTGCATGCTTGGAGCATTTCGTCGAACAGTAAGTAGGCAATAGAGAGAATAAGAGTGGTGCGCGCGAGAAGAAAATGGAAGAAACAAAAAAGGGTGTAAGAAAGAGTGAGTCGGCAAAGGAAGCAACGAACAATGCCTCATAGTTGAAGGAATAAGAAGAAATTACTTTTTGTTACCATTGGCGTTGTTTGGATTCTGGTGGATAAATATTTATTTTTATATTGAATATTTATTAATTAAAGTAATTTATTAAAAAAGTTTAAACCAGTGGCAAATATATGGTAATTTAACAAATAAAATTTTAATTTTATTTAAGATAAGAGTAAGAAATTAATAAATATTTTCCTAAATTATTAGCCGCTCAATTACAAAATATATATCGAAAAAAAAATCAATTAAAACAAAAATGCAAAAGTACACAAACCTGGATCGTAATTTGAATTATTATCTCCTTATTTCCCTTTAATTTATAAGAATTAAAAACACATTATCTTAAGCAATTGAGACAAGTGGTTCACACCACTTAAATGATTGATTTGTTTTGATAATTTGTCATATAATTTTGTATTTGAATCTTTTCCTAATATTGTCGTGGGGACACACACAGCTAATTACTGTGGGATGCAAGAAGCAATAGCCCTTCTTTCATACCTATGTATGTAGTGCTAAAAATATGATGGACTTTACAACAACTCATCATAATTGAATTTGACGAATTTTAATACAATTAATAACATAAAATAAATTTAAAAATGGAAGTGTAATACAATTAAGTAAGCAATTATTATTTAATTAATTAATAAAAATAGTTTGATGTTTTTAAATGATTTAAATCATATTGCAAATTAGATTTCAAAAGTTATTCGATTTAGACAAGATAAAACACAGCCTTTTAACTTTAAAAATATAAATAAAATTAATTCTTAATTCATAATTTTTAAATGCCAACTCTAAAAAAGTAGGTACTAATAAATGCAAACTCAAACAATGTGTGATTCACATAATCAAAGATTTTTTATAAGTTCTATTTGTCTTTGCTTTGATATATATTAGTCCGTTTAATTCATAACTTTGTTCTACATCAGTTAATTTTATCTAAGTACTAGTTTTTGTACCCGTGATATGCACGGGTTAATTTGATTTTAAATTTTTTATTATTATTAAAAAAATAGTAAATATTTGTAATTTATTTAAACAAAAAATTGAGAAATATCAATATATGGCATGTGTATTTTTAGATGTTGATAATAGTATGTACAGTGAACTAACAATGATTTGAAGAAAATATTAAAATATTTGAACAATAACTATAAAAAAATGAGTTAGAATTTGTATAGTCCTAATTGTTTGGGTTCCGACCTGATTTCTCAAGATGAATAATATATTCCTAATTGGATCTAAGTTTGTCCTTCTACTACCTGATATTCTATTAAAAAATATGATTGTACAAGAGAGAGGAAATATTTTTTCAGTCAATTATTTTTTTTTCTACCTACTTTGCCTATAAAATATAAATTAAATCTCAGGATAAAACTATTTTTTGCCCTCCATGTTTTTTATTTTACATAAGTTTAAGAAAACACTTCATTTTTGTTTCAGCAACAACACTCTCAGTTTTTTGTCAAAATAAAACTATACTTATGATTTGAATTTGTTTTGAAGGAAAATCTATACTTTCAAGGACAACATTTTTGTGACATTTTATTGAGGTGTATGTTTTTGTAATATGAACAAACTCAACAATTAAATCAAGTTTTCAAGTGAACCAAATAACATATATATGCATTTTTCCTTATAGTACATGGCCTCCTTAAGTACAATCATAAAAAATGGATCAAAATTATATCTATCATTTCAAAATGTTTTGAATGAAACGTACCAAATTTTAAAAATTATGCTATATTTATTACGTTAACTTGAGTTTACAAAAATATATTACAATTTAATTTAATATAAGTATTTTAGTTTATAAAATTAAATAATAATATTTTTATTTTTCTTATGATAAAAATGTATTTAAGTTATTTACATTCTTCTTTAATAAAATATATTGTATATAATTATTTTAAATAATATATTGAGATCAAGTTAATCAAAATTAAGAATTCAAATTTAATTTTAAAAGAAACATTATTAGACAATGTAGAAAAATGTAAAGTGTACACTCTTTAACAATAAAAATATAAACGATAAAGAAATTATTGAATATTGTCAACATCTAATTTCGTCCGGCTTAATAAAAATAATAGAATAATTAATAATAAAATATATTTAAAAAATAATAAATAATAAACAAATAAAAATTAATATAAAAATAAGTAATTATTTTTTCTTTTTCTAAATAATAATAATATGATAATAATAAATAAAAAGAAAAAGATTGTTTTGATCTTTTATGTATTTTCTTTTGATGCCTTGTTTTTATTTTAGCCCAAAATACTCTATCCACCCACACTGCATCTTCTTGCAACTAACAACAGACCAAAATTTTATATTCTCACCCCCCACTCTATGCTTTGTCATTTCTGCTCCAACTCAATAAGTTAATGATGGGATTCTAATATTTAGAAGTAGAATTTGTCCTAATATTTAGGATCGTTTTTTTTCAAGGATAATTGATTTCATGCTCTGATTTTATAACACTTCTTCTCCCTATAAAGAAAGTAGTAATATGATTCTAAGCAATATCTCTTACTAATTAGAATCAATTTTTCTGATCACGTTTGATTTTGTGCTCAGATTTTGTTTGATTTGATTCCCATAATGTGATAATATTAAGACTAATTCTTGCCTTTCAAATTTCTTTGTAATCAAGACTGACTTTATTAAATATATAATGTTGTGTATATAAACTCATCAAGTAAAAGAATAAGGACAATTTCTTTTTCTCTCAAGATTCTGGAGACCTCTCTCTCACCCTAAGCACACAATTTCTTTTAACCCTCGCATATAAAAAACTCACTCACCTTCGATCCCCACATGTTTCTTGATGTTCCAACACAACTATTGTAAATCCGATATCCCGTTCAGGTTCACAAAAATTAATTTTTGTTGTGTTATGCAATCTTTCTTGAGATTTGGTTATGATCTTGGTTGAATTTGTTGTTTTCATTATTTATTTTTGATATGGGAAAAGCATTACTGTCATGCATTTTTGGATTCATTGATTTTATAATTAATGTTTGTTGATTGCAAGTTGTGAACGTTGTTGCATGAATAAGTGAAAGATATCATGTTTTAACATCGTATGAATATGTTGTGCCATGTTTTTCATATTAAGTTTTTCTTCTTTAACTTTTTATTTAACCTTTTACAAATAATAAAATAATATGTTTAATCCTAAACGTTATTTTCTAATCTTTTATAAATTACGGATATATAATAGTCACACGTTTTTTTGTATCCTATCTTATTTTGAAAGTTTTTTTTTTAAATAATAAATAAATAATTTAAGTATACTTTTAAATTTTGAAAGACATAAGTGCTTGTGTGACCGTTTGCGTCATCTTAGTACTTAATACCTTTGCTCTTCTATAAGATTACTAAAAAAACTACAAAATTTTAAAATATAAAAAAAAATAATATCAACGTCTTCAAACAAATTGTTTTCAAATGGATTTCTTCATAAAAAACTACGTGACCCTGATTCTTCATTATGAATAGAGATACATATGAGCAACGATTAATCTTTGTCGGGCCCAAAAAACAAAAATCTTTTTTGTTTCTTTTGAATTTTCTATTTTTATTATTTTGGAAAATAAACATTTAGAGGAGACCACATTCATTTGTATTTTAAATAAAGATACTGTCTTAGGATGGGTGATGGGTGTTGTAGGGTGCTAACACATTCCCTACGCGTAACCAACTCTCGTACCCCAAATATGTTTTCGTAGATCTTGCTCTTTTTTTAATGGTTTTCCGTTGTTTCCTATAATAACTATGGTGGCGACTCCAAACGTTTTTTTTAATACTTTATTTTCGGTTCGTCATCCCGTCACGATTTTGGTTGTGACAGATGGCAACTCCATTGGGGACTTTAAAGAGTTAGACCATTTAATTAAATATATAAAATTGATGTGGTTGTTTCAATTTTTTTTTCTTTTTTTTTTCACTCCTCTTTTCTTCTTATATTTATTTATTTTATTTTATTTTTAGTTTTTTTTTCACTTATTATTATTATTATTATTATTGTATATATTTTTTTTCACTTCATATTGCTTTATTTTTATGCTTGAGTTTTGAATCCTA
>Ga0209589_1011224_pt1 | contig 12710 bp, 7 predicted proteins | sample CowpeawhiteBW_FD_187525 | JGI IMG/M metagenome (GOLD analysis project Ga0209589, IMG submission 187525) | Root nodule microbial communities of legume samples collected from California USA - Cow pea white BW (SPAdes) (version 2) | ecosystem: Host-associated > Plants > Roots > Nodule | place: USA...
TGAATGATGTATGTATGATTAGATATGAATCTATGCATGAAGCATACCCTTGTGTATTTTTCACCTTTTACATTGTATCAAACTTATTTCAATTGATCCCCAATTTGTTGTTATTTTTAGATTTATGTTGTTTTGATTTTTTCCTTGAAAAATATTCTTTGATCTAATCAGTTTATTGAGAAACCCTTTTCTGTATCATTACTTTTTGAACACTATTTGAGTGACATACATGAAATTGCCAAATCTCTTGGAAGGGATTAGATAAGGTAATTGACTAAGGAGTTGCCCCAATTTGATAGTTAAGAGTTAACTTCAGGACATGAGGTGTGTTTGGGGTTGTCCCAGTTATTGATAAAAAAAAAAAGATGGAGACTTCAAAATTTGCCCCAATTTGAGGATATGGATTAGTCTTAGGGTGCAAAATGTGTTTGAGCTTGCACTAGTTGTTGATAGCATGAGAATGTTGAAAATAAAGGGAGACTTCATACTAGTTGCCCCAATGTAAGCCTGATAATCAAAGTCAATAATTGTCCAAATTCAAGATATCTGACTATAACGTAGGAACAACAAGTGAAACGTCTCCTCAATTAATTTCAAGGTGAGAATAATGAGTAATGGTAGGAGAAATGTAGATCAAAGTTTAGGCTCAAAGCAAGAAATATGATAGGAAACACATGAAGAATGAAAGAATGAAAGGGCATGACCTTGATTTAACTTGACTACTCGGGCTAATTTTGATCTCTATGGAAACATGTCAACCAAAAATAAATTGCCCCAGTGTTTGAAAGCAAATCTTTGAACACTTTTTCAATCTTTTTTTTTACAAACCTCTTAACATGACAAAATATTTTCCTCTAAATTTAAGTTCTGGAAAACCAACAACCAATAATTGATTTGTGTGGACTTTATTAGACTTGTATTGTGGCCAAGGCTAAGGGATATAAAAAAAATGGATAATGAAGGCTCAAAGTAAATGGTATAGAGGTTATTTAAAACAAGGGTCTTTATCTAAGGTTGCACCTAAAATTCATTTGACTACCTTTGTTCACCCCTTTTTTTCACTTTCCAACTCTTGTTTCTCTTTTCTTTTTTGCATAACCAATTTTTTTTGTCTTTCCAAACTTTTTTTATTTTTTTATCGGTGAATTACAAGTCAAATGAAATAGATTCAAACATCATGTTAACTTTAGTGGGAAGGTGACCCTTGTTCAGGGTAATTAAAAAGAAATTTTAATTTTTTTTATCGGCTCAAAATGGGTAACAAAGGAATATCATTTTTCTTGATAAAGAAATATGACCACACACAACTCATGATTGTTTTAATTTCAAAAGCTTTAATGCAAAAGGAAAAAAAGAATCAATCACATTAGAGGTTGCCCCTACTTTGCCCTTACTTTTTTTGTATTATTTTCTATTTTTTTGTTGTCTTACTTTTTGCCTAGACCGCCCTTTTGGGTTTTCAGTCTAGCGGACTTTTCTTCATTTTTTCCTTTTTTTTTGTGTTCAAAGACTTACTTCAATTTTAAATCATTTTAAGGCACATGCCCCTTTATTATTGGAAAAAGGTGATGGGAAATGGGATGGGAAATGAAGTGTATTTTAGCAATTCCATGTACACAAATTAGAGCAAAGTTTCAAAAGTGTGTCACTTCTCATAAAAGTTATCCATTTATTCAACAAACTGATTTGACTAAAGAATAATTTATTTTCTCTTTTTTTTCACTTTTCGCAGGATTCCATGAATTTAAAAAATTGGGAAACAATTAATTTTTAAAATTATTATAGTGCAACTTTTTTTCAAGATATGTTGATGCATGTTATGTGTTATGCAAAGTAACATGAAAATGCAAGATGCTACAAATTTGGAAACTACCTATACACATGCATGTGAGTGTATGTATGGTATGTACTATGCAAGGTGGCATGAAAAAACAATGGGATGAATATTATGCATTATACATTGTGACATGAATCCAAAGTGAATCTATGCTACGTGTCAAGTGAATGTAAAAATGTTAAAATCGTACCATTCTGTAAAAGCATTATTATCGGGAATATTTGCTTCTAATTAAAATAATACCTTCCTAGATTGACAATGCAAAAAGACACATAAGTGTAAATGCAAAATATTTATTCAAATTATTATAAAAAAAATATTGCTCCTAATATTATACCCTTATCTCAAAACAGAAATTATGAAACGTCCTTTTTTGACATGTCATGTGGAGAGTGTAAATAGCAAACAGTGGGGTGAAAATATGTAAAACATTTGGGCTCATGAGAGGAGTGTGATAATTAAAAATAAATTAGATTTTCCTGCTCTTGGTTTTTTCTTTTTTCCTTTTTTTCTTTTTTCCCATGGTAGAATTAAAGTTGAAAAAACCTACTATTAATCAAAACATTTTATTTATTTATTTATTTATTTATTATTATTATTATATTATATATTATTATTATTATTATTATTATTTTTACCAAATAAATGCATTTACCTGGACAAAATTGGGTGTTGACAGTGGCATTGGAGGTGCAATTAGTCTTCAAGATTACTTTTATCCTCCATAAGGAACTAAAAATCCTTGAGTTAGGAGGCCTTGAGGAAGATGGAGCTCCAAATGAATGAAAAAATCAATTAACACATGGTAGTTATGGAGAAATGCTTCATGGAAAGTTCAACAACAACAACAAATATAAAGAGCACTTGAACAAAAGCTTCAGTTTATGTAGCAACAAATAATGGAGTTACCCACTTAAGCTCCAACAGGACGTCGTGTGAGCATAGAAGGTTCATGCTCTACTCCATATCATACTAACTACACAAATCAATATGAGTTATTGGTTGTTGGAGAACCTACGTGCGTAGTGGCTGTAGGACGACAGGTTGAAAGAGGCCAAACTATCCATGGTGCTTCTCTACTAGCCCAAAACTCGCATGTGACGATTGATGAAGTTCGAGATCCCCATGCTCGAGTGCTTGTTCCAACTTCAGAAATCCAATTCATGGGTGAGGCCTTAGACACATTTATTTTTTGGCCTCAAACATTGATCATGCCATACTTTGACCCACCACATGTACTATAATTTTATTCTTAGTATTTTTGTCTTACAGTTTACAAATAAATGATTCATACCTTTGAAAATCTTCATTTCAGTTCTCTCGTCCTAAAAGGCAGGTCATCTATAAACCTGTTATTCATGAAGATGATGACATGGTAGAAGCAAAAGGTGATCCTTTAGGAAAGCTCATGACGAAATTAAACAAGTTGAATAGTAAACCGCTAGTGTTATAGTGGAATTAGGAGTATTTGGCCTCCAATGTCACGTCCCATTGTACATTAATCTAAATGATGCACTAGAGATCATTGGGGGAGATAGTATGATAGAGGACTATCTCCTGAACATATATAAGAAGAACTTGAGGAAGAACATTTGCAATTTAAAGGATCTATGACAAGATCAAAGATTAAAACACGTCTCCTTGAATCTTTAAATGTTCCATGAACAAGGGAAGTTAAAAAACATGAAGATCATGAACATAATTGAAGAATAACTTAGGAAATTAAATAAATTATGATTTTATTTTTATTTTATAGAATTTTAAATCCGTTGGGTGAATGAATCTCGCTAGATGAGCAAGTTTGTGTTTGTTGGACGAGCGAGCCTCACTAGGCGAAAGTTAGCATTTGTAATTTTTTAGGGCTTTGGGATTTCTCTTAGGGTTTCTAGGTTTTTCTTAAACTTTCATGCCTATATAAAGAGATACCAAAAGCTGATGTAAATACTTTTTAGTCACATAATATGCATTTACATTCTTTAAGAGATTATTCTCTTAGTTCTTTGATTAGAACTCTAATTCTTATCAAAGATTAACTTTTTTGTGGTAAATCTTCACTTGACTTATAAATCTACTAGATTGTGGCGTCCTCCATCCTTGTCTTATTCCACGTTCTTCTCTCTTCTAGATTGTGACGTCCCCCATACATGTCTTATAACACGTTCTTCTCTAATTTCTTTTTGTACCTCTTGGAAATGATTGTATCACAGGATGTTAAATATTTCAATGATACAATTTTTGTGTTCTTCTCTAATTTCTTTTTGTACCTCTTGGAAATGATTGTATCACAGGATGTTAAATATTTCAATGATACAATTTTTGTGCACAAATACCACATTTCTCAAAGAACTTTTCAATTGGACTAGGTTGTTATTCACTTTCATCATATCATCCATAATACTTACCACTTTTATTTGACCAGACAATTTTCACCTTTTGTCTAATTGTCTTTCTACTTCATTTATATAAACTTCCAAGGTGTTAAATGCTTGAGATTTCTTATGCGGAAAATAGACAATACCCATAACGTGAAAAATCATCAATAAGTTGAGTACTTCTTGTGGTTTGTTTCTTTGTGTATTTTATTTTTTTGCTTTTAATACAATTTAGGTTAAATTATTCATCTGGTCCCAATTTTCGTAAGTAAATTTGAATTTGGTCCCTTAATTTTTAAAAGTGTTATCTAGGTCCCTAATTTTGATTTTTTGTATCAATGAAGCCCCTTCCATTAAAATGGCAGAAACGAAATTAAGAACACAGTGACGTGGAGATATGAAACTAAACTGAACAGTGAAATAGCACATGGCACACTAATGTGGTCACTGAGGTGCATGCTCCAGCCCCTACAATAACTTTCTTTATGCATGACATCGTTGGTGGATCAGCCCCTTCAGAAAGAATCGTTGTTGGCACCATTGTAGACACTCAAACAGCTAAACTTCCCTTCTCGAAACCCAACAACAGGATCTTCCCCTTTAAAGGTGCCATACCATTAGTTGATACAAACACTGTCACTAATCCTACACACTCAAGCACCACCATGCTCATAAAAAACATTGACAAAAACAAGGTTGTTATCGATAGGAATCCACTAGGAGCATCACTAGATAAGTTTTTGTTCGGAAGAATAACAGTTATTGACGATGAAATTACGTAGGGGCACGAGTTTGGGTCAGAGGTTATTGGTAAAGCACAGGGATTTCATTTGACTAGCTCATTGGATGGAAGTAGCCAAACCATGGCATTTACGGTTGTGTTTGGTGGTGAAGGTGATGATGAGGAGGATGCTGTTAGTTTCTCTTCGTCAATCTCATTATCAGTAAACCATTTGAAATAATTGCACCCACCACATTGATCACTTCCACTTTGTTCCAAAATAACAAATTATGTTAGCTTCAATATTTGAACAATGCAGAATGTTTTGGAAAAAAATAAAGAAACATAATACCATCAACTTCTTCATACCAAAGTTTCCATGTAACTCACCTTATACTTAGGGCAGCCCTAAAATGTTTTGCCCTTGTTCTTCAATGTTCTCACAGTTCTTAAAGTTGTTTTCTCTCCACAATAGCACATCACTCTTACACCCATATCTATAGAGCCACTTCCACCATAGAACGATGCACTTGGGTTTTGATTTCCCCAACATTGCAGGATGAACATTGCCCAGACGATATTTCTACCCCCACGCAGAATGATGAACAATGGGGTATTTATGGATGATTCATTAATCATTTATATTGAAAATTTTTAACTGTTTTCAAATGAATTTAAATATAAATGACACGTTTCAGTCTCATATTTCCACATCATTGTGTTCTTAACGTCGTTTCTGCTATTTTAACGGAAGGGGCTTCATTGATACAAAATATCAAAATTAGGGACCTAGGTAATACTTTTAAAAATTAAGGGACCAAATTCAAATTTACTTACAAAAGTTGGGACCAAATGAATAATTTAACCTACAATTTACATATACATAGCCAAATAACTTATTTTAATTCTCTATATCTTATGCTCAAAACTCAATAATATCTTTACTCACTTAATAAGTCATTTATACAAAGAAAGTCTCACAACTCTCAACAAAATAACTTACTTTGACTTGTACAAAGCCTTATTATCTTTTTGATTGAATGACAATACGTGTTTATCACCACCAAATTAATAATTGTGGAGACTAAACATTATATCTAAAAACTATTTAAGAACTTGAAGAAATTGATAAAATCATTTTAAATGACATAATTGGCCATCACTACATTTTTATATTTGAAAATCATTTAAATGTGATACAAAAACATGAATAATGGAAAGGAAATATTAAAATTACATATAATTATAAAATTTCATATTTAAAAAAAATATATATTAAATTATGAAATTATACAAAATTATTCAATTCTATATAAAATTGTATAAAATTATAAAATTATATTTCATTAAACATTATATAAAATATATAAATTATAGTTTGTTTATGGTCTATCAATGACATCATATGTTTGTTTTCATATTGTTCATGCAGAAACAATAAAAGAGTATCAGGGAGCACAAACCATATCTTACCCCAATCGTAGACTTCTCGGACTAGTTACTCCTTGGTTTAGGTATGTCCTCTTTTAGTGTTGGCGGATTGGACCCTTAGGGGGTTACCTGCGGAAAGGACTCCAACGATGAAGTCAACAAAGGCTCTCCAAAGTCAAATCACATATCAGTGAATTAATGAAAGCGTACCTCTAATTGGTTGGGGTCCACTTGTATTTATAGAGATATTAACTATGTCTTTCCCCCCTTTATGGGCTGGGTCCCTCTTTATTACGTTGGGCTAATGTTCAGGCTTTGACTAGGCTTAGGCTACGCCCAAGTTCCATGTTTGTGATCTGACATTAGAAACCCCACTATGATTTCCTAAGTTTGGAGTTGACGGCTTTTACTTGTGTGTTATTCTTTGGGGTAGACGGCGTTAGCCGTTATGTATGTGTCGTTATTTTGTGCAGTTAACTAACCATCTATTCTCTTTATGATAGGACTAGTCGTAGGCGGTTCGATCCAGGTAGTCCTCCATATCGATCTTGACTGCCTAAGTATAGTACACATATTAAGCAATCTTCAAGATAAAAGCTAAAATAGTCCTTTCACTGAACTAAGAAATGATGCTCATGTTTTTTTATAATATTTAGATAAAGAAAAGCAATCAATCTACTAAAAACAAATTCAGGATTTAGAATGAAAATATTTATATGTATTTCAACTCCACAAACAATATCTTAAAAGAAATCCAGAAAGTCAATAACAACGATGACACTAATAATATGCAAGCAAAAATGTAAAACTACAATGATCTCAAATCTATAACATAATGTGTCACCTATCTCCACCAGTTTTGTATAAGTAATTTTGCACTCAAGATTAATTATCCTAAGAGTATATGTAAAAATGCAAGTAAAAATTTTGCACTCAAGATTAATTATCCTAAGAGTATATGTAAATATGCAAGTAAAAATGCCTTCATGCAGGATCGAACTACAGACCTTCAGTTTACAAGACTGATGCTCTACCACTGAGCTATAAAGGCTTAATAGTTCTTTTTATCCAAATTACATTATTTATTGTTAAATTATGTCATTGGTTTTTCCAATTGCACGAGCTTTTGTGGGAAGAGTTGCCATAAATTTGAAGATTTATAAGGGATATATTGTAATAAATTAGGCCACATAAATTATATTGAAAAAAAGAAGATTTTTTTTTGGAAAGAAGTGTAGAAGGTTCTCATGATAAATATAACATTTTTATATGGATGAATTCACACAACAACAAAAGTTATATTTAATAGAGGTTATTTATCGAAAGTTAGTATAATCTTTGAAATGGATTTAAGTAACATGGTTTTCAAAATCCTTGTTAAGTGTTAAAGGTTTATTTGTAAACTCCAATAAATGTATATAATTAAACAATATTTAAATATTTTTATAATTAAATAATTAAAAGAAAAAATTATTATAATTTTTTGCCTCTCTTTTTCTCTTCCCTCCCTCTCTTCTTTTGATCCTCTTAGGCTTAGGTTTACCTCTCACGGGATTGTGATATAGGAAAATTAATAAGGAAACTACATATTAATAAGGAAGTTGCATCACAATCAATTTAATTCTGATTGATAATCCAAATTTTTTATTATTTCATTAGCATTTTTATTTATGACATTGTATTTCTATATTTCCATAAATAAGCCAAATCTAAGTAGAGTAGAGGCACGAATGAAATAGTTGGCAGATAAAAACTGAAGTGATAGATCCTATGAGGTTGGTGCTCTTGTGTATGTCAAGCTCTATCCCTACAAATAAATTTCAGTAGCATTTCGAGCTAATATCAAGTTAGCACCTAAGTACTTTGGATCGTTTCTTATCACCGATAAGATTGGAGCGGTAGCTTATAAGCTACAACTACCACAAGGGTATAAAATTCATGATGTCTTTCATGTATCACAACTTAAAAGGCATATTGGTGTGAGGCAATAATAGCAAGTTCTCTTCCAACTAATTCAAATGGTGCTATGAGGGGCAAAGAACCAGAGATAATCTTAGATACAACAACTATCAAGTGAGGCAACAAAGTTGTCACCAAGGCGCTAGTCAAGTGGAAACATTAATTACTAGGAGATGCCACGTGGGACTTCTTCTATAATCTGAAGAAAAAGTATCCAGGTCTTAATCCTTGAGGGCAATGATTTTTTGAAGGCCAAAGAATTGATAAAGGAAGATTAATAAGGAAATTGCATACTAATAAGGAAGCTGCATCACAACCAATCAATTTAATTCTGATTGATAATAAAAATTAACACTAATGCAAGAAAGGGATTGGTCGCAATTATTTTCGACATTTTGTCTCAGTTCCAAAACCGATGCATATATGACCGAAGCCAAAAAAGGTTAGTATTTGGCCTCGGGTGTGTGAACCGAAGCAGAAATACAACCCGTAGATTTCAAACCCTAGCGACCATCTTCTTCACGCTACTGCCACATGCAGACTTGTCGACTACCGCAACCTTGCTGGAGCACCGCAAACACGAACAACGCACAATACCTTCTTCCTTGCGAAATGTGCAGAGCTTCGCACCACCATGGCAGCGCCACTACATCGTGAGCTCACATCCTAATATTGCATTTCGATTGTAGTTCATCCTCACACCAGTCCATTCAACCACCATGGAATCAACCAACTTGTAGTAGAACAAGATCGACAATAGACCTCAATTGTAGACGTGAACGTCGCGACACACCACCTTTACAACACGAGCAGATCGAAAATCGTCGTCGTAAGAACAAATGTGCCAACGCTTGCACCGCGAGAACGAACGTCAGAAAACGCGAATCTACAATAGGAATGTGCGATGGAGATGTTGTGGTGGTTCTGAATCGTGCAATAGAGGTTCGTTTTGGGACGAAGAGGAATAGTGTTACAATTCACGATTTGGAGACCTAAATAAGATATATGGCCTCTGTTCAATTAATAACCGAGGCCTAAAGTGGATATTGCCTCGGTCTTGTTCCACTCGAGGCCAAAAACTTTGTTGCCAATGACATTTTTGAAATTTTGAGGTACTCTGATGCCTTATAGGCTTCGGTCTCCTTGTGATCGAAGTAGAAAACTTTTTACTGCTTCGATTGTGAAGTGAACTGAGACAAAAAAAATTGAAATAATTACAAAAATGTCACTGCATTCTTATAGACTTCGATTTCGCGGTAACCGAAGTCTATAAGTCAATATAAAATCATAAAATTGCACTAGTGTAATTTTGATTATTCCATTAACATTTTTATTCATGTCATTGTATTTTTATACTTCCATAAATAAGTCAACTATATACAGAGTATAGCCACGTCAATCTTGAATAATAATATTGTAATACTTCTTCGATTCAAAATATTCTACGGATTCTATTCATCGAGTGGAATCCCATAGTTTTGTAGTTCTTCAAAAAGTTTTATTCCTAGTTATACCTACATTATATTTTGAAGTTCAACTAGAAGTTCAATTCGCAAATCGCAAATCAACCTCCATGGTCACATTGCATTGCACTGAAGTTGCACCGCATCGCTGAACCTCCGCTGCACCTGCGTTGCATCGTTAAACCCAATAACTACGGAGCCAAACTGAAAGGTTAGGTTTTCTTTTCCATTTCATTTTCATGAATTGTCTAGATTGGTTATTCTCTTTTTAAATTTGTTGAGTTAGGGATTGTATTGTACAGTTTTATTTCTCACTGAAAATACGTAATGAGTTTTTGATTTCGCATCAATATTATCCAGTTTTTTTGGAATTGTCTATTGTTGCGTTTTCCTGTGTTTTGGAGGTAAGATTGATACCAGTGGCTTCATTTTTGAGGGAGGGCTTGTGTCCTTCTTCTGATTATCACAGAATACCAGTGGTCTTTTTTGGAGCTTCCTCTTGTTCGTTTTGTTAAGTAGCTGGTTTTTTATGTGGTTCTTCTGAATTATTTCATTTGGAGAGAAGCTAGTGGACATGAGTTTCAAACTTTTTTTAATAGATTTGAGGAAATTCATGATGCATCTTTTTGCCCAGCATTCTAATGTAATTTTTCAGTTTCCTTCTTTTTTTTGTTTTAATTTATATTTGTTTCAAGGTATTTTCGCTCTTTTGTCTGTTGCCAATTACAACTTTCTTCTACTTGTACAACCCTGTTTTTTAACAATTGGATGTTTTAATAATGGAAAAATAGATTATTGGAAAAGTAAACCATCCTCTGCGAATAACAGGACTAGGAGATTCAAAGGTTGATCTGGGATCACTGATACTCTGTAGATGTTTATTCATCGAGTGAGAAAAACATGTTATCCTAAAGTAAGCTTGTATACTCGATTTTTCTGGTTAAGTTTCTTGTTTTTTGGACATTATTTTGTTTCTTAACTTCATCTCTATATCTTTTAGTTTTCTTCATTAATTTAAATAATTTTACAACTTCAAAACTTAGATCCTTAGTGCAACGTGTCATTTGTTGCAGCTTCTGCAGTTCCAGATATATTCAAGGTACATATACTAAATATTTTCGTTATCAATTTGTTCTCTCTTTTCTAGGTTGGAAGACTTTAGGTCTACATTTGTGTTCTTTTTATATGAAAATTTCTGAAGTTTCCATTTTTGGCTGCTTTCCTGAAAGATCGTTACTGCTGCAAGATCCCTAGTTATTCAAAGCTATTGCCATTTCAGCGAGAAGGTGTTCGGTATGTAGTAACTTACTCAATTTTTTCTTTCTCACTATTTTCATTGTTAGTGACATACATGCTAGATGACTGAATAGTCTCAATAAAATACGTGCATAGAAATCAATTTTCTGTTGCTTCAGTGACTCAATATGACTGTAGCAGGTTCAGCGAAAAATGTCTATGTGACATAGAGAAGAAGTATAATTTGGTTTTAGAAATTATTCTTTTATAAAATTTTCTAGAACGGGTGGCAACTTGCATATGTTCTGCAAAGCCTGGCTTATCATGTGGGGGACTGTAATAACAATTAGTACTACAAACGATTTTAATCATTTAAAAACGATGTAATGAAAGAAAAGAAAAATGTGTGATTTGAAATGCTTAGACACCCGAAAGTTATAATTTTGATGGGGGGTTTGAGAGGCAAATTTCATAAGGAGATCTTTTAGAAGATCATAATGGGCATTTGAAATAGGAGACATAATCCACTTGCCTCTGCATTATCTTAAAAACCAGCATTTCCACATCTAATCCTTCAACAGACAACTAATTGACAAGAAAGAGCAGTTGTTAGAATTCATAATTTCATGATACTTAACCATGTTTGCTTGGTATTATTTGAACTAACTTGTTAATGGGAGATATTAAATTAATATACATGAAACTGTAGAAATAGTTGTAACCACTTGTGGAAGTTTATTGTTGTAGTGTAGTGTGGGTCCAGAGTATGTACTCTGACTTGGGAGGGAGGACCTTCTCCTGAGCGTCTTCTGTAACACTCCATGTAATTAAGTACGCGAAATTAAAGGAAGCGTTACAAGAAAGATAACATAAAAATGCAGTCTGAGAGTTTTAAACTCGACTCCATACAATCCATGACACACCACGATGCCCAAAAGGAAACTAGATGAAGAGTTAACCAAAGTACATAAATCTAAGGACGAATAATTTCGTGGGTCGTAGCCCTAGATAAACTCATACGGAAATATAAACTAGTCCACGCGGACTATGCAGCGAAATCTCCACCCCCTGTTGCCTACGGGTGTTCCTCGCATCTGCTCACACCAACGAGTTGATGATCATCGCAAAAGAGAGTACCACACAGCAGATCACACAACAAAGAAAGTAGGGTAAGCTAGAGCACAAAAGATTTCATCCATCAAATCAGATATAATTCCACAATACCATACATTCAAATCAACCAAGCATGTTATGACTGTTCAGGCAATACACTACGACACGACTCGACTCATCTGGATACATATAACCATGGTCGAATTCAGCAGACGCTTGCACTTGTGGTGGATACCTCTGCTCACCCTCGAGCTATGTGTTACAAGTGTTTCAATGAATCAATTTCCCTCACCACAAGGTTAGCCCTTAATAAATTTCAGGCCTCCTGCTACGCTCACCACAAGAGTCAGTCCGCTCTAAGTGAGACTAGCTGACTCCTTAGAGTGTCAGGATGCAATCTTTACCTTGAATCCTTACCTACTTATACAGATGGGGCACCACCATGGACACCCACTAGCAGGGGTCATGGAATTACGTCCCGACCACTGAAGCGCGACCCTGAAAGTCTCACCTAGAGACTCCAAGGAATTATGCACTGACACAGATCAACCATATTCACACAGCCAAAGAATATTCAC
>Ga0209589_1011225_pt1 | contig 12709 bp, 6 predicted proteins | sample CowpeawhiteBW_FD_187525 | JGI IMG/M metagenome (GOLD analysis project Ga0209589, IMG submission 187525) | Root nodule microbial communities of legume samples collected from California USA - Cow pea white BW (SPAdes) (version 2) | ecosystem: Host-associated > Plants > Roots > Nodule | place: USA...
ATATACATATATATAGATATATATATATATATATATATATATATATATGGTCAGCTGCTGCTATGTGTCTCGATGCAGGATTGGTAACTACAGAAGATTCCAATGGTGACCATTAATACTTACATCCCGAGTCCAGGATGAGTCTTGGTTATGCTTTTAGTTTTATCTGGCACAAGTATGTGAATGCAGGAGGAAATTTCTTAACCGATAAAAATTAAAATAAATATATATTTCTCTAAAATGTGGCATTCCTGGAACGATTAGAAGTATTTGAGACTTGGGAGTCATTGAACTTCTGCCCCGTATTTAAAGAACTAACAAATCCTATTTCATGAGTTAACTTCTGAAGAAAGCACCCAACTACCTGGTTCTGGAGGGAACAAGTCACTCAACTATTGTGACAATAACCTGGTCCCTCTTAATAAAACAAATGGTTTGTAAGTTTACCCCTAAAAGTTAGGTTTATATATAATTAATGTCTAAAGAATTTAACCTGTACATATTCCTATCAATTTTACATACATATTCACGTCCACTACTTAATACCGAAACTTATCATTGTCACATCGAAGGGTGCTTGATTTAAAAAACATGATGCAGGTAACAACTCCATTATTGAAACTCGTGGCTGAACTAGTACTGAACAAGTCCCAGCGATTGAATTTTGAGTATTCTTCTCCTAACGGAATACTACTTTTTCGAGAAGTTAGTAAATTGATTGTTGCTTATGGATCAAGAATTTTGCCTCTTCCTAACAAAGCGGACATGTACGCTTCCAAATACAAGGGGATGTCACTTTGTTTGATAATTCTTACTCGAGGTATGCATATATTGTGAAATATTATTATAGCTGACTGTCTATCATATGTTCTGTTGGCATATAGGATGTAGTGGAAAGGACTGCTCTATTGGAAGTATGAAGTAATTTAGGTTTAGATCTAGGTAACATTTTTGTCAGTAGATTAAACACCACATTTTAAATACTTTCACTGCCACCATCTTCCAACCTGCTTTTTTCTACTATCCTATTATATTCTAAATGTAATACTTTTTCAAGATTCCCTAGATTAAATGATTTTTTACTTACCCCTTTTAGTAATTTTGTCACACTTTTTGTGCTTTTTTGTATTGGCAGTATATCAAAATTTATTTGTGAGACTTGAAAGGAATAATTTGAAAGAAAGAAGATTTTATTGTTTTGTTAATTCCACTTAATGCTCAGGTCTCATTGGTGTTGTATCGCTCCAGTGAACCTCCTCCTCTTTAGACCTAACAAGTGGTATCAAAGTCATTGTTTAAAAGAAAAAAGTCGATCTTAGTGAGATTTCTTGGATATTCTGTTCCACACACGAGATGAATATACCTGACGTGAGGGGTGTGTTGGAAGTTCCACATTGACTAGAAATAAAGCAAATTGACAATATATAAGTGGGTGCAATCCTCAGTTTATAAGCCGGTTTTGTGGGATTGAGTTAGGCTTAAAGCCCACTTCTAACAATACATCAACTTCTCTATATATAGAGATCTCAAACCTTAAAGTAACAATTATAAGAGATCTCTAGAATCTTTTAAAAGCTTCTAATAACTTCTAATAACTTCTAGTAATACATTTAATATACTACCAACAACTTTTAATATTGCATTTAATATTCAACTAACAACAGTGAGTATGTCTGGATTGTTAAAGGTGATAGAAGTGAAACGTAAATTCTCTTACTGTTATTTTTTATTTTTATTCTAGAGGTTGTTTTCACACTAATTATTTATAATATTAACTGTTTTCTCTTTGATTTTTGTAGCAAAAGAAGATTGATTGAACATATTATGTAATAGTATCATCATATATTTAAATTGCCAATGATTTTATGTTTATTTTCCTTTTTCTGGCAGCCATATCTGGGAGCTTTGTGAACTTTGGTATTTTTGAACTTTATGGTGATAGAGCGCTTGTTGATGCTCTTGATATCATTGTTAAGATGATATTATCAATTCCTTTAGCTGATATATTTGCATATCGGAAGGTATTATCTACATTTACTCTATGTTCTTTTGATATGTTGGCTAACAATAGAAGTGCTTTCCTCTGGTTTATTCAACTTTTGTGTTGTAATTATAATATATCTGTAAAGTTTATTAGGCATACATTGTTGGTAAACTTTACATCTAATATTTCCATTTGTGTCTACATTAGAGTTTAATTTTAAATTATTTTTGTAATGATTATGCAAGCAAATTTGGATTACTATTTGGTTTGCTTGTTTTCTTAAACTGATATCAATTAATTTGTATACAAGTGTTTGATCAACCTTTTCAATGTATATTTAGTTTGGTTTGTGCTTCTTTTTCCTCTTTAACACAGGTTGGCCAGTCCTGATGTTTACAGTTTTGTTTCTGGAATACAGCTAAAAGAACTAAAAATTAATGACAACTGAGTTTGACTTAAAAAGAACAGTCAATGATAGAGTTCTTTCTGATGTTATGTCTTGATCACCGGTCACTACAAGCTTATTGTTTTCTTCTGGTCTATTTTCCAGGTCGCAGCAGCATACTTTGCATTCTTGGATTCTCTCTTCAGTTGTCATTTGTCATTTGTTTTAAGTTTGGATAAAACTACATTTATGCTTGTTGTTGGATCTCTTGAGTCAGGGCTTAAAGATTTGAGTGACAAAATATCATCACAGGTTTGTAAAAGCTCCGCACATTTTTAGTTGTGATAATTCAATTAATTTTTTTTTTTCTTGGCTTAGGAGAGAAGGATATTTTATAATATGTTAGTTGTATGTGTTACATAGATATGCATATGACCAAAAAAGTAAATAAACAATGATATCCTGTTATAGTGTATTTATATGCATTGTGTAGATATACTTTGAGCAGACTCCCACATAAAACATCTCCACCACCTATATTCATCAATTAGTACATCTAACTACACCATTCCTGCATGTTCCTTTTTTTATCCTTTTTTATATACCAAAAAAATTACGCAAGCTAAATATTATGGTCGTTGATTCCCCAGTATAGTTCAATTCATGTTATTTACTGGTATTAAATATAAGTTTGGTTTATAATCTAAATAAAAATTGTATATGCTCATGAATTGAGAACTAAGGACAATTTCTTATTAGATGGTATTTTTCTAGTTACTAACTATTGTTCCCTTTCCATTTGTAGTGCGCCTATGCAATTGACAACTTGGCGACATTTTATTTCACCCATGTCATTGTTGGAGAGTTGACTGCCTCACCTTCTGCTCTTAATGTATCTGGACTCATTTCTGACTGTGCTGAGCTTTTCTCTAGAGTATGTTTGTAATTAGCTTACTTAAGGTTTATTTTTCTTTTCACGATAACTTGCACCAATGTGATTTCTCTGATTTAAAATTTCCTTAGATATTGAGAACTCTATTTGAAGTTGTTATATTTGAGGACCGTGGCAATCAGTGGACTCTTAGCCGTGCAATCCTGAGCATTATGCTAATTAGTGAAGAGGTGATTATTTGGCGATCTGATTGCTATTATAATTCACTTGATTGATCTTTATTGACACTGTTTCAGATGATATAAATTTGAATGCTTGTTCATGCTAATCAGAACACGTAATGTCTATACTGTTTTTTGACGTGATTGTTTCAAAAACTAGATTGACAAGATAATAATGCAGCTTATTTCCCTTAATCACTAGTCCTACTAGTTCACAGGATATAATATTTGAATCAAGCTTCTAGAAATTTCACGTGAGAATGTGACAGTCGTAGTAGTCAGCTATGGCGATGAAGTGCAGGAGGAGGTATAGAATTGGAAGCCATGGAACAATCTCAAAGGTCGTACAGAGCTCATGATACCATATTAAGGTTCAAAGAGTTTCACAGAACCATACTTCTGGTTTTATTACTAGAACGGAAAGATGATTACAACACACTGAGATTTGTGATGTAGGGATATAAAGCTAAGAAGGGAAACTAACTCCTAACAGGATTCAAACTAACTGGCCCTGACCAGAAGTAAATCTATATCCTCTACTAAACAATACAGTAGCACATACACTTGCACCAGCAAAAATTATTTTGGCAGTTTTTTAGTAAGGATTTTCATTGCATTGGAAGAATTACCACTAGAAAGCATCAAGAAATTTTATGATTAGGTTGATGTTGATAACCGTGATACTTCCTTTGTTTTTATTACTTGTATGACACTAGGGCACATCTAACTCATATGCATCTAATCTTCGGCGGAGCATTCTTCTTACATATCCTTCTACCATATTGACATGATAACTTTTGTAATATTTTTATCAGCTTGATGTTGATATCGGTAAGTTTTGTAATTTCTTCATTATAAACAAGCATATTGACATGATAACTTTTGTTGCAGATGTTCACAAATGTGAAGGCTCAAATTTTGGCTTCCTATGTAAGTCCAAACTGTTGCACATCTTATTATGCAATTTAGCAGTATATCAGGCTTCCCTCTTTTGATATTCTTGGCATGGATAGGTTAATATGGGCATAAATATAAAATGGTGTCTTGCTGTTATTATCATTGCAATATGATATTAAATAAATGTTTTAGTCTTAAACAGAATAATTACTTTGCTAAAGTAAGGGTAAATTTGTTTATTAGAGAAACATAACATCTATTGTTTATTAGGGAAAATAGATATTGTATGATATTGGTAGATATTGTTGATATTGTTTATTAGAATATCTTCTATTTACCATATTTATGTTTGGTTGCTATATATACTTGTATCACTTTATTATAAATATATTCACCCTTTGTGTATTTTAGACACAAGGGAGATTAACCCTATACTGTTTTTCTCAATATTCAACATAGTATCTAAAGCTTAAGGTTATTTTGGCAACTTTTTTTTCGTCGCCATCGGATTAGCGAAGCTCCCTCACGCGTTGTCCATCCTCTTCGGCATGGATCACCTACAACGGATTCTTCTCGTCCTGCTCTTTTTGGATTTGGTCAGACCTCTTTAGTATTTTCGGGTTTTTCTCTCTCTTCTTCCAGACCTCTTCTTCCAATTTTGAAATCTCTTCTTCCAGACCTCTTCATCCAATTTTGAAATCTCTTCTTCCTGTGAATTCGCCCACTAATAAGTTAGATGGCATGAATTATGTGACTTGGGCGTCAAACCTTAAACTCAAGCTTGAGAGTCAGGGGTATCTTGATCATCCTACTCAAAAAGTGACTGATATTACTCCTAGTGATCTTCATGGATTATGCGACTTGGGCGTCAAACCTTAAACTCAAGCTTGAGAGTCAGGGGTATCTTGATCATCTTACTCAAAAAGTGACTGATATTACTCCTAGTGATCTTCCACGTTATAAGAGAATTTTTCCTCATATATGCATGGTTCTCAAAAATACAATCCAATCCTCTTTAAAACAAATGTTTCGGGCAATCAGGACCCTATGGCTGATTATTTGGGTAAGACGCATGCTCTTTTTCATGAATTTAATGAGTTATTACCTTTTGCCTCTACTCTTGCTTAAGAATTAGAGCAGCGGTCAAAGTTTTTCTTGGTTCTGACTTTACACAGACTTGCTGATAAATATTTCCATTACTGTGACAATCAAGCAACACTTTATATCAATCTGGCGCACATCTCATGGGAATGAAAAGACTTGCTGACAAATATTTCCATTCGTTTTGTTACACAATTCTCTCTCCTTCCAACTTGAAATCTGAAAAAAAAAATAATAAAATAATTTCCATAGTGACTAAAGTAGATTGGATCACCAAGAACATTGATGGAGCCATCACCACAATGGTAGGAGTGCACGAAGGAGGAAACTTGAGCATAAGTCCACTAGGTGTCACTTCACATGCTTCCACATGTCCATTGGAGATGCAAGATTGCGAGAGAGATGACGCATGTGATGGTGCGTGGATACCTAATTCATGTTGATGTTTGTATGGTTTGATAGATCGACAAAATATATTCCTAAGTTAGTGCTGCCTAGAACACGTAGAGGACACTTGAAACTCATCAAAGACAGTGGCAGAATAGATAGGAATATAGGCTTGAGTTCAAGAGTGGTGTGAATTAAACTACAAAAGCTTTGATAAAAGAAACGTGGTTCTAGGATATCTATCGAAGAACTACAGATAATAGGGAAACAATCAATATTCCGAATGTTATACAAAGAAAGAAAGTCTACAAGCAGGGGAGATAGAGATCAATTCAATATTACTGTACCCTTCCATAACCAAACTGAAACTATTTATTACAATATGAAAAACTAACGTAATTGTTATAAAGGTAAACTGTCACTTCAGTTATTCATAACAATGCCCCCCCATAACACCATCCTTGTCCTCAAGGATCGACAAATATTTCTTCTTGAGGTCGTAGTAATACTCCCACATCGAGTCCTCTTGTAAACGATGTTTCCACTGTACAAGGACTTTAGTCACTGGCTTTCCTTGTCTCCTCACGGTCATCTGTCCACAATCTTTTCACGTTCTTTATCCATAAGTACGTCTTCTTGCAAGTATGGTACCTGAGTCGAAGTAACTTAATTGGGAAACATGAAAAACATTATGAATCTTACTAGTTGTGGCAGCTCCAGTTTATATTCAACAACTCCTATTTGTCTATTATCTTAAATGGACCAAAGTACATGGGGCTTGGCGTGTCTCGTGTCTGATACGTATCGGACACCGACACGTGTACATACTCGTACGACACACGTGTCAGTAAAGTTTCTAATTTGGAAGACATTTTTTTGTCTTTGACATGATTTTGACATGACTTTACCATAATTTAATAATAAAAAATTTAATGATTTTCTAAAAAACCCATAAACTTGTAAACTTATCACGTAAGTTTCTATTATGATTATAAAAGTAAGAAAAAAAAATCTTATATGATCACTATTTTTCACTTTTTTGGATATTAGATAAATAGATTAGATTCATTTTTATAATAGTTGACAATGTGTTAGTTAAAAGTTTGAAACTAATATATATATATATATATATATATATATATATATATATATATATGTTGTGTTCCGTATTCTATGTTTTTTCAATGTAGCCGTATCTCTGTGTCTGTGTCTTGTCCATGTCCATGTCGTATCCGGGCTTCAAAGATTGACACCTGTCCGAATGGGAGTAATTTAAATCACCAATCTGAAATTGTTAGTCTTTTTTGTGCTCATTTGCTGTTTGCCTCATCCTATCTTGCGCCCTTCTCAAGTGGAATTTGAGGATCTTCAACATTTCTTCACGTTTTGCTAAACTCCTGTTCACTAACTCCACTTTTGATTCGCCTGGGAGATAGGGAAGGTGTATAGGAGTTGGCTGGCCATACATTATTTCAAATGGGCTGGCTTTTATGGCAGTGTGGTTTGACGTATTGTAGAACCATTCTGTTGAAGGTAATCATTTAGACCATCTTTGTGGGGAGTCCGAGCACATGCATCTCAGATATGTTTCAAGACATCGACTAACCACTTCTGTTTGGCGGTCTGTTTGTGGACGATAGCTGGAAGATAACTGAATCTGAATTCCTTGCATAGCCATGAACTCTTGTCAAAATTGACTAACAAAAACAGTATCTTTGCCACTGGGGATTGTACTAGGATACCCATGTAGTTTGAACACTTTATCCATATACATTTGAGCTACCTCACTGGCTGTATAAGGATGAGAAAGAGCCATGAAATGAGCCGTCTTACTCAAGCCTATACACCACTACCAGGATGACCTGCTTCCCAAACGAATGTGGCAATGGCAACCTTTCAATCAAATCCATGGTCACATACTGCCATATATATTCTGATATGAAGTTTATGATTTGTAAATAAAAGCAATTAAACGTTTAAGATTAGCCAAAGTTAGGCTTTTAACCAGCCTTGTACAGTCTACACAGATAGGTTTTTTACGTATTCTTTTTGCAATAGAAGTAGCAATAATCTCATGCCTTAGAATCTTAATTTTCCTTGAATTGTTTTGCAGCCACCAGACCAACACCAGCGACTTTCTTTGTGTTTTGACAAGCTTATGACAGATGTGACGCTCAGCTTGGATGGAAAAAACAGGGATAAATTCTCTCAGAACCTCACCAAGTTCAAGACTGAGTTTTGTGCCAAATAGCATTTCTTTGGCAGAATAATTTTGGCCAGCCCAGAAACCATATCGTATCTGCTTTTATTCTCTTTTATTTTTTAGGGTCCTCGTACATCTCTACCATGATTCGTTTTTGTTCTTTCGAGAGGGGGGAATGAGATTACCTTTTTTTTTGGGGGGTTGGGGGATTTGTTTGATGAAAGGTTTGATCACATATTGGCATACCCTAGTTGAACTGGTATTTTGAAAGGGATGGAATATAGCAATTCCTAGTTGCACTGGAATATTGGTAAATTTAAAGGGTATTTGTAAATTGTAGGTACTCTAATCAGTTCTAATTCTTAATGATTATCCCCTTTTTTTATTTCTTCCTTTTATATACAGTTTCGAAGAATCATTACTATTTTCTTCACCTGTACCCTATTTAATAATTGCTATAGTTTTAGTATAAATAGTGAAATATTGAATTAGAGTATTGTAGTCTAAATAGAATAATGTTTTATATATTCTAAATAGTTTTTTAATGTGTTTTAACATCAATGAATATGAGAGGTAGTTCATTTTAGATCACTAACGTTAATTAAATTATGAAATTTGAAAACTAATTTCAAGAGTAATTTGAAATATTCTGTATAACTTTATATCATTATCTACCGGGAATTATCTTTGTATGATGATATTTTTATAGCAATTCTTTATTTTAGATTGATTTACTTCCAATATTTTTTCACACGGATTTAGGAAAAAAAAGTGTTTCTAATATTAGTAATGTTTATTTTAAATATGTTGGTACTATATTTTGTTCGGTATTTTGGTATTTGTTGGCATATCTTTATAAGTTGTGACAAATAGAATGTCATGTGATAAGGTTATGCAATGGTAAGAACGTCCTGTTGCACACTCATAATTTTTAAACTGATTATTTAACTATTTTTAAAAGTGACTTTTTTTTCTTAATAAAATTTCTAGAATGAGATTTCTGAAACAAATTTTCTTAAATATGTGATATATTTTGGAATGATTATTTAAGAACAAGTTTTTTGAAATAAGATTTTTAAAACACACTTTCTAAAATGAGTAATTTTTAGCAACATGTTCTTCCTCTATTCTCTGCAGCCGTGAGGATTGCCTTTAAGTGTTTTTCTGTTAGTATGAGGTGTAAAAAGTAATATTAGGGTGTAGAAAGAAAAACTCTTTTTGTTTGTTTTGTCCTCTTTGGTAATAGGTATAGCAATGATGGGTTTTGCTTTCTGCACCCTCAAAATTCTGAAAACGACCACTTTGCCTCTTTTCTTTTCTTTTTTTGTTACAATGATAAGACTCCATTGTTGCCTTTTTTTTTTTTTAGATTGCGTTTTTTGGAAATCTTTTGGATTGGAAAATCTAGAATACTAAATTTAGATTTTGTGTTACCAATTTTAGATTTTAGAAGTGGAACATACTGTTTTGGAAAGTCCAACTCGTAGTTACAAAGGAAGAAGTTTCAAATTGCACTCTATTAAAAATTTTATGGATTGTAATAGGAAATTTTTTTTTTCTTTCTTAATGTCAACCTTGTTCATTTGTAAGGTTTATTCATAAGGTACTTTCAGGAGTGATTCATGATTTTCGTAGTTTAAGTTTGTATATTAGGAAAGTCAATTGACAAATTTTGGAAAGTTGAAAGGTACATTTTATAATTTCTAAAAGGGTTAAATATGTTTTTGGTCTCTTAACTTTCAGTGAATTTTGGAATTAGTCCATTTTGAAACTTTGGACCAATTTAGTCATTCATCTTTCGGAATACGTGGATTTAGTCCTTTTAATCAAATTTTGTTAGGTTTATTTGACATTTCAAGCGTGTTTCACAATAGTATTTGACTTAACATTAAAGCAAAGATGTGTCAAACAGTATAAACAACTCAAATACAATCCTAAAATGCGTACGAAACATCAAATAAACCTAACAAAATTTGATTAAAATGACTAAATTCACGTATTCCGAAAGATGAAGGACTAAATTGATCCAAAGTTTCAAAATAGACTAATTCCAAAATTCACTGATAATTAAGGGACCAAAAACATAGTTAACCCTTTCTAAAATATATTTTAACAGTTCTGCAATGGTCAATTTGAAAGTGTGTTATGGGTAATGAAATGTAGGAATTATTTTCTACACGTTTAGATCCAAAGATGTAATGTCGTAAAGCTTTCTTAATGGACTTTTTTATCTTTACTTAAAATTCGTGGAAGTTTCTATACTAACATATGAAATTAATAATTATCATTTATAATTTAAAATAATTAAAAAATATTTAATGTCTTTACAAAATGTAAATAGTCTATACGTATCTTTAACTTATATGGTTATGGAATTTCAACTATCCAAATATTATGAGAGTTCCTGAAAATAAAAGCAATTACATCATTTGATTTTAAATGCAATTGAATTTAATCTTTAAAATTTCAATAATAGATTATAAACATAAGAAAATATTAAAATAAAAATTAGTCATACTTAAAAAAGAAAAAAAAAATGTAGTTATCTTCTCTTAAGTTATGCTAAAGAAAAAAAGAAGATGTAGTTATCTTCTCTTTAAGTTATACTAAATATAATTTATATTCTTTCTAATTTTAAAACAAACACTCATCTTCTTATATTTTTAATAACACAATAATTGAAATAATATTGTGGTTGAGTAGAGTTATATAACATTATAATGAATTATATCATAATATGTGTATAATAACATTTAGCTTATATAAGTTTAAAATACGATTTTTTTTATTTCTTTTAAGATTACATGATAAAACAAAAATATTCTTTAATTAGTAAGTCACTCTTTGTTCTGAGAATGACTTACAAACAAACATCATTTTTTAAAAGAGACTAACTTTCTTAATTAAAGAGTTTACAAATTTTGACATTTTCTAAGATAAATGATTTGGAGTTATTTGAGGATCAATATTTAATATTACATGCTTAATGTTGCATGTAATGTAAAATATTTTATAGTTGGATCACTAATTGTTATATTAGGTTTTGAGAATGACTTACAAACAAAAAGTGTTTGAATGATAGAATTATAAACTTAATAAAGAATATTTACAATAAAGATCACTTCTTAAAAGAGAATAACTTTTCTAATTAAAGAGTTTACAAGTTTTGTCATCTTCTAAGAATCTAATATAAATGATTTGGTGTTACCTTAGAATCAATATTTTATATTACATGTAATGTAAAATATTTTATAGTTGGATCACTAATTGTTATATTAGGTTGTATAAATACTTTTATATCATTCTTCAATATGATTGTTGAATTAGTTGTAAAACTCATTTTTTTTTCTATTTTAGTCCGATGATTTCAAAACTTTTGAGAAGCGATTTTCATAAATTAAAATTTGTTTACATTGATCATAAAGTTTTCCCTACAACTCTATTGTGTTAAAACAATTTTAGTTAAAGATTAATATAGAAACACCTCTTTACTCATTTCCTTGTTGAAAATTAGCTTGCATAAAAACTAATTCAAGTTTTCATTTTCTAAACATTCAAAATCTAAGTGAAGTGATCTTGTCTAAATTTTTGTTTTCGTTTGTTGTGATCTAAGTTTTGTTTATCAAGGTTATCAAGATAAGTTTGTGGAAGAGTTACATAAGTGTGCAAGCAGTGGCGGATTTTGACCAAAAGTGTTGGAGGAGCCAAAGTAATATAATTTTAAGATCATTAGATTCGATCATTAGTATAATATGCTTCAAAAAATGACTTCTCTAACTGAACATTTTTTATCATTAATATAATGTTTCAAAATATGTGAAAAGGTAGAATCTATCTTGTTTTAGTCAATAATTTCATTTTCATCACTCTTAAATGATTAATTTATTCTTCCATTCTTTATCAATATACCTTTTTTTGTAAATAATACTAAAACATAATTGATCATAATCTAATAAAAAATTAAGACACATAATTATTAAAAGAAAAATATATTCATTATTACTAATACATAATACATTATTATTTTTTTCTATATTCATAAAAATATACAAAAAGCTCACGAGATAAAAAAAATAATGTGTTCATTATCAAGTAAGACAAGAGACGGGAAATGAAGAGGATAAATGATAAATATAATGAGTTTATGTCTAACTTTTTTTTCTTTAAAAACAAAAGGATGACATATGAGAGTGATAAATTATTACAATTTGTGAAAAATTAAAAAGACAATAAAAAGGAAAATAAAAATTATGTTAATAACTATTTGGTTTAATTACTTTTTGATTCATGATTTCCTTTAAAAATTGGTCCTCAAATTTTTTTTAATCTCAATTTGATCTCGATTTTTGAAAAATTGATGTAATTCAATCTTTTATGATAAATTTCGCAAAATTCTTTGAAACAGGTCAATGATTTGTTCATTAAAATTGAAACTCTTAATATGAATGATTTGCTTTATTGGTGTAATTAATCTAATCCTAGTGCCAATTTTTAAATAAAAAACAGGAACCAAAAGAGAAATTAAATGTGAATATTTTTATTTTTTTATTATATTTAATTTTATATTTTATTATATATTTAAATTAAATATTTTTTTTTTATTTTTATTATATTTAATTTTATGTTTTATTAATTTATT
>Ga0209589_1011227_pt1 | contig 12707 bp, 8 predicted proteins | sample CowpeawhiteBW_FD_187525 | JGI IMG/M metagenome (GOLD analysis project Ga0209589, IMG submission 187525) | Root nodule microbial communities of legume samples collected from California USA - Cow pea white BW (SPAdes) (version 2) | ecosystem: Host-associated > Plants > Roots > Nodule | place: USA...
AAATGTTGTCCACGTGTCAAGTCAACATTGTGACACTAAGCAGTAGGGGTAAGCAAAAAAGCTCAACCCGTCCGAGACCATCTAATCCGATTGAAAAATTATGTTTGCGGGTCGGGTTACATGAATACAGGTTAGTTAGATAAAAACTAACGGGTTCATGTGAGTTTAAACGGTCGGATACGTATATAAAATCTAAAGTTTAGGTTTTTGCTGGTACCCTTTTGTCTTCTATCAGACTAAAAAACCCTAGGTTGTCGCTCTCCAGTAGCTTCCTCTACGACTATTTCCTCTCTGACTACTTTGTCTCCCGTTGCCATCTCTCTGCACCGCCACGAGCAAACTCTGCAACTGCTCCGACGGTCACCAGGACGTGTGACGAACCATAACCATCATGTCAGCTACAGGTGTTCATCGGAGCTCCACCGTACAACCCAAACAACAAGCACGACTTCACTAGAGCGAATCCACCATGAGCAACAACGTAAACATAAAAACAACATTCACAATGAGCCACCGCGAGCGCAGATCAAAGAAACAGTCATCGCTAGAAACTGTGAGCCACTGTGAGTCACCGCGAGCCACCGCAACTTCATGCACCCAGCAAAAGCAATCACCTTTATTATCTTGTTTGTGTCATTTTTTTTCAAATGTAGCGTAACTATGGTGTTCTTTGGTTTTTTCCTTTTTTTTGTCATTAATATGAACGTCAATCATAAAAAGTTCTCTACTTTTTTATTATTGAGAATCAATTTTAGTCTTCTAAAAGTGCTTTCTGTTTTGGAGATGTAGATTTGTTGTTCTTGCTGTCCGATTTTGCTGTCCAAGTTTCATTTTGTTTTTTTTTTGGAAGTTTCATGGTTTCTTGTAACTGTTTTATGAAAATTATTATTCTATTTTTGCCAGATAAATTTCATCTCTTTTATTTTAAAACCCGAATGAACCCACCCAAACGAACCCATATTCATACTTACCCAACATTTTAATGGGTCAGAATGGATTTTAAAATATGAAAAATGAATTATGTCGGATCGAACAGATTGGACCCGAATCCGGTCCAACCCGTCCGTGTGTCAAGCCAGTGTCACTGCCAGGTGTAAAGTTAGTGTCATTGCCACATGTCAGTGTCTTATGACTTATATTCAATTCGGTCCCAATTTTCGTTAATTTTGTTCAATTTAGTCTCAAGTTTTGTTATTTTTGTTCTATTCAGTCCCAATTATGTCTCTCTTCAAAATGACCAAATTTAATTTTTATATAAATGTTATACTGATTTTTTTTTTAATGAAAATTCACATTTATTTTAAGTATTTCTTTTATTATTTTTATACCAAACCTAACTATACTTTTGGAAGGAAATTATTATATATATGTTTGATTTTTGCTACATGTAAAAATATGGTTAAAGTTGGTTTAAAATTAGAGGATAAATTCTTCATTATTTTTAAAATTAGAAGGAAAAATCTTCATTAATTTTTAAATGCTTAAGTATTTTTAAAATTAGAAGGAAAGTTTTTTTTTATTTTTAAAATTAGAAGGAAAATTCTTTATTATTTTTTAAATGATAAGGAAAATTCTTAGTGTAAATTTAAATTTTAATAAAAGTAAAAATTTCAGTATAACATTTATGTAGAGATTAAATTTGATCAATTTGGAGAGGGGCAAAATTATGACTGATTTGAATAAAAATAACGAAAATTAGGACTAAATTGAACAAAATTAATGAAAATTAGGACCAAATTGAATATAAGTCATGAGACACTGACACATGGCAATGACACTAACTTGACACGTGACAGTAACACTGGCTTGACACGTTGCAATGAGACTGTCACGTGTTACAATGCTGACTACACGTGGACAACATTTTTAAAATTAAAAGAAAAAGTTAAAAAAAACACAAAGTGACACGTGACAGTCACTATTCACCCTTTGTTAACAATCTAAATGACGTCTGTAAAAATGACCAAATTGGCTACAATTTACAAATTAAAACCATTTTGAATATTTCGAGAAAATGAGGACCAAACGAAACATAGTTCACGAAAATTGGGACCAAATAAAGTATTTATGTCTATTACTAATTTACAAATTTCAATGATTTTTAAAATATTTATTAATTACTTTCTTATAAAATTTTAAATTTACCCATATTAATTTTAATAAATGAAATACGATTTAAAACTTTATTATATGATTTCTTTTAAACTATTGTTTTATTAATCCATTCACACACTTAACATTATAATACATTTATAAAAACGTTTAATAGATTCAATTTAAAAATACTATTTTTTTTAAAGAAAATCTCAAATATACCTTCATTATAATATATATATATATATATATATATATATATATATATATATATATATATATTTTGTACTATAATATATTTTTTATAATATACTATAGCAACTTTTTCAGTAAACTCTTAATAATTTTTTTTAATATTACATTTATAATTTTGAATTATAAAAATTATTCAAATGTGTTTCCAGAGGAAAAAATACTTAATTTAAATTGAAAATTGATTACAGTACAATATTATTACAATAGTAAGATAAATTCAATCAAATATTAGCAGTCTTTGCTTTTATTTAGAACAATTATAAATTTGAGTGATATAGAAGTGATATTATGATGCTGAATAAGTTAGCAAATAATCCATTCAAATACAAATTAAAAAAAAATTCTTCAATAAAATTAATAATACAATATATACAAAAAAAGTCTTTGCATTGTAAAACGTTCTTTTGTAACCAATAAAAACAATTTTAATAATAAAAATTTTCCAATTAATTATGGAAATTGAACCTAGACCTTACCCAGTGCCCAAAACCCCTAGCTTCCTCGCCGCACTGCAATAGCCACAACCAAGCTAGCTCCGCCGCTCGCCACCGTGGCCTCACCGTCAGGTACCTCTCTTTGTCGTCTCTTGTGGTGATTCTGTCTCTCTCTGTGGTTCTGGACAAACATTTTCAATGTTGCAGTGAACTTTTTTGCTCGAACCTGTCTTTCTCTAACCCTTAACTGAAACTTGCTGACTTGAAAACAAGATTGAACTGGCATGTAAAAGCTTCTATAAATTAATTTGCTTAAGAGCTAATTTTAATGTATTTTTAAGATTTTTCATTTTTCTCTTAATTTATATTTCTCTGTGCGTTTGGAGATTTTGATCCAAATAGATTCGGAAGTTGTTAAAGTGAAATTGAGTTGTTATTAATCATAACCTAGGTTGTTTGATGGATTTGAGTTTTCTTTTTAAGTATTGTTAAACAGCAATGAGATTTTATTTGATGGTCAATATGGATGCACATAGCATTAACCTAGATTGTTCTTGTCTTCAGTTGCATTGTGCATAGTAGATATATATGCTACTATGCATAATTTTGTGTCATAAAGACAGTATGTTAGGTTAGTAACTCTGAAGGGGTAAATGTCAGTGTAAAGTTTACATTGGAAGATGATTGGTATGGTGCACATAAGGTTGCATTCTTTTAAATGTTTCCCAAGTTCACATGTTTAGAACTTATAACTTATAATACATCTACTTAGTGCCCTTCTTGATCAAAGAAGCTTCTCACTATGAGAGTTATTTATTTTATTTCTGCACATAACGATTTATAATTCAGGCAGTATGTTGGCATGTTGTTTGCGGACAAGGTTATCTTTAAACTCTTCTGTATGATTCATGTCTGGACTCTTGATCAATTTCTATTTTAGAGAAAGCTAGTTAAATGAAGCCTTGCACTTCATGTAGAGCTTGTCCTTCAACACTGACATCAGGGTGGAATGCTCTTGCCAATTTCTGTGGTTTTTTTTATTTTTTATTTTTTATCTTCTGCTCTGTCTTTTCAGCCGGGACAGTGGAAGTATATTTCTAGATCACATAGTTAACATGTATATTATGAGAATGCTAAGATTAGCCACCAGAAATCATGCTTTATGATGCCATTTTATGTTAACTTTTTAACTCAGTAATTTTTGGTGCAATGAATTTTATGATCAATGGCAGAGCAAGTACGGAAAATACAATGCTTGGTGATAGTGTATGAATGTTTTATTACAGTCATATACTTTCTGGAACTACGGACAGGACTGTTAAATCTCCTTTTACTATCTCCTTCACTCCTCTCCTATTCCTTATGTGTTTTGTGCATGAGATTTTTCATTCTGCTTATATAAAACTGCCTTTTTTGGTTGACTCAGGAGCTTTGTGTTCCTGGTGACCTTTTCCGAACATTTGAACAATTGATCCAGTTTACTAGCTTCGTTGTCATTGGAAGCCTTTTATCTGAACTTTTTTGTTTAAAAATCTAGGGAAACCAAATGTGTTATGTCTGCTTGGGATGTATTTTGGCCTGCTGTTTCATATCTTTTCAAATAAATATTTGCAATATTCCACATTAACATTGTTTATGTGAATATCCGTCCTCATCTTTTTGGTTTATTGATACATCAAATGTTGGGCTGAGATATATTTTGTTATGTCTTGGCATGTTTCATACTGTTAAGTGTTCAAATTAGCTTGCTTATTCTCCCTTTTGCCCCATGCTTCCTTGGCTCTTCATAGAGGAAAATGTCACCGTTTGAGACTTTTGGCTTTTGTGCTCTAAAATAGAAGGAACACTTGAAGACATCTCAGTGGGAGAAAGCTGGGTATTGAAACTTTTGAAATACGACCATTTTATTGCTTATGTATTTGGATTTGTGGGATTAGGAATTTTTCACTAATAAATATTTGAGACAAGTAATTCAGTTTGGGGAAGCAATGGGTTTGAAGAATTCTGCATGCCTGGGAACCTTTGCTTAGTTTTGCTAAATGAGTTTTGTTCATTTTCAAAATAGGTGATACTTAAAAAATGTCAATGTTTTCGCAGTTTCTTTAAATAATCCATTTCTGGAACTATACAAGTAGAAGACATGGAAAACCAACGAAAACAAAACCAACAATCAACAAGCTCCGCTCCTCCCATCCAGAACAATGAGGAAGATCAAGCAGCCAGCACTGCAATGGGCTTGAAAGAGTCATTGCAAAATCAATATCTAAAAGTCAAAGAGCATGCAGAAACATACCCTTATGTTTGGGCTTCCTATATTGTTGTATATGGTGGCCTTGGTTTCTGGACTGCCTATAGATGGAGAAAGCTTCGCAAAACCGAGGACAGAGTAAGAACTCTTCATGAAAGACTTCGGAAGCTTGTTGAAGCTGAAGAATCTTCCAGCTCTACCAAAGTGAATGAAAAGGTTTCTGCTGATAAATCTTCCAAATAGTAACAGTAAGAAGAATCCTTATCATGGTCAAGTTGTCTAGTTTACTTCTATCAATATCACTGAAGCTCACCGTTGTAGTTGCCTGGGGTATGAAATAAGATTTTGTTTTACTCCCCTGATGAACACGTTCATTAGAGGAAAATACTCAATTATATTGATCTTTAACAAATTGTTAAAAACTATATCTGATATCTTTCTTCCTAAAGTTGAGACAATATCATTGCAGTGTACACAGTTCACAGACCTTCGGTTTCTATATTGATTACAGAAGGGCCAATGCATTTTTGTTATTCTTACATAGTATTTACAATGATGGTAACTTGTATATTGCAAATACATTTGAGCTTCATTTCAGAATCGCGTGTTGATTAGTTAAAAAATGCTATATTCTCTTTTGCTTAGTGTTCACATAATTGTAAGGATTTGCCTATCAAGACATTGCTTATATTATCTACATTACTTTACTATCAGTGTTTTAGTATGTTCCTTGCCAAATAAAAATAAAAATAAAAATACCAATATTCTCTGTTTGTGCTGTTAATTGGTGTATATCATATTTTTGACCGTTAGGGTGAATAATGAAGGTTTGGAAATTCACTGCTGGTGTAAACAAATCTGTGGATGGGCTGTGTTTAAGGTAACTGTCAGCAGCAGAGGGAACAGTGTGGACCACCGGTGTCATGGTCACCTCCCAGATTTTGTCTATAATTTTATAAAAAGGTAATTTTGTAGCAGCTATTTATAACTCCCGAGGCAATTTAATTTGGTTAGTTCTTGAATATATATATCATCACGACACAAAAACAATGACTGGAATGTAACAATAGAGATTCTGCTAAAAAGCAAAGTGCTTCAGTCCTTCCACAATACATTTGTGACTTCATTAAAGAGTTTCCTAGCAGCCAACACTGGTGCTGTCTGTTTAGTTATTAATTATCAGTGAAATTACAGATTTTCTTTGACAATGCATAATAAAGATACGAATTAAAGAATTGTTTGGAACCGATCAGTCATGAAGGGTGAATTTCTTTTAGCACTTCCTACCTTCTTGCATAGATGTGGGACAAGTTCAGGTTGTGGAATTATTTTTGAATTGTATAATCCCAAAATTTATGGAATTATTTTGAATTGTATAATCTGAAAATTTATTATAAAATGTATTATAGATTGTATAATTTGAAAATACATTATAAATTGTAGGATTTATCTAAAAATCTAAGATATGGACATTTTATATTTTCAAACACACATTAACAATTGTCCAATAAGATGCATTTGCGTTGAAGCCCTGAATGTTCAACCCAATGAAGCCTTCTTAACCATTGAGCAGATGAGCGATGACAAAACACCTTTTAAATAGGTTTCAATATTTCAACTGAGTTACTTGAATAAATTTCTTAATAAGTATGAAAATAAAAATTTAAGAAAATTGAACCAAGCTTTTTCTAAAAGTAAAACTAACTTAATATATGAATATTATAACAAGATTTTGAAAAAACTATTACAAAAAAAAAAAGTCCTTATAATTTAATTATCCCGACACAACAGACTAAGGGAAACAAACCACGGTCCTTCATATATGATTGTATGTATAAGAGATTGATTTGAAAATAAAATAATTTACTAAAAACTGAAAGTAATTTTAACTCTTGATTTAGAGTCATCACAGTTAATTTTTCTCACATTACAAGATTGCATAGACGAGTAAACAAAAAATACAAAACAAATTAACCATTTTTAATCACTAACAACATTGACTTTTGTCAATATTTTTCAAAAAAATTGAAAAGGATGAATCTATTAGAGTTCAGATTCTTCATTCCTAGTAAGATCTGTCACTATTAAAGTCTGTCATTGACATAATTACTTTAAAAGTGACATTCTTGATATTTAATTCATTGAAAATCTATTTTCTAACAATTATAATGCAAAAAAAAAAAAAAAAAAACAGTATGCACCATATTATAAAGTGCTTATTAATGTGAAACTATATTTTTCTTACTTGAGAAAGAAAGGAAAGAGATTGATAGAGAGGGACATAATGGTTACCAAAGTATTGAACAGTGAAAGAATGTTGATAATATATTCTTTGATATATTTGTCTACACTTTATTATTATTGGATGCTAATGAAATCTTATCCAAATCTACAAAATGATTTGGGTCACTCTAATAATGGGTCATAGTCAAATTTCAAATACTTACAAAGACAGTGACATAGATTGTGATTGTGGTATTAATAATTGTTTCGTATTTGAGAATGATGTTTGCTACAAAAAACCACATGTGACATGTGACCACTATCTAATTCCTACGGACAGATCCTATGGATATTCTTAAAATAAACCCATTATGCCACATTTCCAATTTTTCCTTTTTTTTTTCTCTTTTTTTTTGGCTCTTATCATAAATATTTTGAAGTTTTTTTTATAAGCTTAAAGGTTTAAAAGAATGGAACATGTCTGATAAGTATGCTGAGAAATCATAGTCAAAACTCAGAGATCAGAAATATAAATAAATAAATGCTTTGTAATGGGTCCTTTAACTGTTACTCTTGTCTGTTTTCTGTTGGAGTCGCATTAATAATTTCAATTTGTATATATAATACTGTTTTTTATTTTAAAAATAATTGCCATTTATAATTGATTAATAATTTAATGCTTTTTTTGTGTTTGTGGAAATTTAACTCTTACTGAATCTCATCCCAGTAGGCAGAGAGGGGAAAACAAACCTTTAACACTTATTATTTAAAATTCATATCAATGATAATTTAAAACAGTTTCTGAATTTATAATTTGAGATCATTAAGCTTTTTCTATCAGCCTACTTTATAAGAGACTGAAACCAGCTAAAAAAGAACAAATTTCAAGTTTATTTTTGTTTTACTATTATAAAAGACATTCTTTTTACAAGAAACCTGATTCCATGAGAAATTGTTTAACATAAATTTAATCATTTTAAAATGCTAAAACTAACACATGGAAACTCTATAAATTATTTAAAAAATGTGATTCTCTAAAAAGAATTTAAAGAACATATCCTTGATCATTAGTTGTTATTCACCATTTAGTCTGTATATTGTTTCCTTTGGAGAAAACAATTATATGACAATACACAACAAAAGGCAAACCTCTTTGGTTATATTTTAAAAAATTATTATCATTAGTCATTAATGCAAATAAAAGAGACGTTCGGAGTATTTTGGATTTTGAAAATCAGTTCCACTTCAAACTATTGAATCAAAAATATAGTTTTATTTAAATTTAGTTCAACTATCCGTAAATAATATAGTAAGCCTTTAAAAAATATAATCATATATAGGGAACTCTCTATAAATAAAGCAATAATAATAGAACTTTCTAACTAAAATTAATTTATGTATAAATTGAGAATAATAAAAAAAATACATGAATTAATTTTAGTTTATATATATTTTTTCCTTCCTTTAAAAAAAAGAACTGCCTATCTATTAAATTTGCAGAAATTCTTAAAATAAATATAGAAGCAAAGGATACATTGGAAGAAGCAAAAAGAAGCAGTTCCCAATCTCCATAAATGCTTATACCCTTTGATTGTCCCCTTTTAATCTTACACATTTATGAAGCTTTAGTGTAAATGTAAATGTAACATTGCTAGAATGAATTTGACCACAGAACAAATTACTAAACAAACTACTACTTACTGAAGATAATATTAATTCATGTTATATTTACCTTAGTGTTCTTTTTGTGTCTGCAGGTAAAGCTATTTATTATATCAATGTCTGCTTCAAAATAAAAAGTTATATTAGTTTATGCTGCAGTGTAGGATATGTAAAAACCTTTTACTGGTTGCATGAAACTGGGGGGCCATGGAACAAGTAGGATGGTCCCCAAAATTAAAATTGAATAGTATTCGAAATTTGAAAGTTGAGGAACTTAAATTGATGAGAAAGAAGACTTTAAATTAACATAATGTCTGATCTGATCCCCACTGAACTATAAACACAAGAAAATGAAATTACAATAAAGAAGAGCTGCAACTAGATATACCATATACCCCCTACCCCCTACAAATCAGAAAGACATAAAAACTCTAAACTACTGAGATATAATAAATTCCTAAACATATCCTTTCCCTAGTAGCTTCTTCAACAACAACCTCAAGCAAAGTAAATGGTTAGTGACAGCTTCTAGTTGTTAAAATACATGTCAGATATCCTTGAAATCCATATTATCACCATATGACACTGAAGCTTATCATCTATCTTAGTGGAGTACTGGGACCCATTCGTACCGTCCAGGCAGTGGTACATCATTGACAATGTCGAAATTGTACCTGCAAAATACAGAAAATTTAGACATAATTACATTGATGAATCAATTAAGAGATCAAAATAAAACAAGTAAAAAACAAAAAAAGGACTTGTGGGATAAGGATGCATACTTTTCCATGAACATTTTCTGTTGCTGCTTCTCTGCATAAGCAAAGAACTCCTCCAACTCATGAGCCGGTGGAATGTTCCTTTGTATGTGATCATGCTTTATTTGGAGCGTCCTTTGCTTTGTGGTTGAACCGGGGGTATGAATGACATTTGGGTCCCTTATTAAACTACAGGGTGTGCTTTCCCTAGTGCTTCTGTTTAAAGATAATAAAATGTTAATAAAGATAAGTTTATGGGAAAACAAAATAGCAGCCATATATTATACAAATGCTGACTTGGAATCAAAAGTTTCTACACCAGAAATTGCATGCTAACCGCTGACAGGAAAATAAGTGAGAGAAAAAACAGATCATTTTTTCTCCAACAATCTCCTACAGCTCAGTATGGAACTAGAGACAAAATTTTCTACTATGAAAAAGTAACTGGCATTTATTGGGACAAGTTCTGACTCAGTGGGCTCATGCACTAAAAAAATACAAAGAAAGAGACGGCCAAATCTTTTCTCATTTCACCGCAAACCCAAATAGGAATCCAAAAAAACATCAATCTGCTGCTTGGCCCCATGTAAATGACACATCATTGCTAACACGAGTCATAAGAGTTACGGCTGCTACTATTACTAAAGTCCAATTTTTTCCAACTTGACCATTTACAGAGGGCTAAGCTTCAGGGTCATGCAGGTTTTTGCAGATCAAAAGTAAAACAAGGACAACCAAGCCTGAACGCATTTTGGAGTCACGGCTGAAACATATCTAATTACTAAGCTCTTAAGTTCATCAAAATGTTGAGAAAAATGGAGTAGAAACAACAAAGGAGTCAGCCAAATCACAATTTGTCAACTGGACTGCAGAGGCAATTAATGTACATGAAAGTGCACTCCATTTGGAGATGTTCTTCCTTTTATAATCAATTTACGAAACTCATTTTCCACTTAGTGGGTTCCATTTACTTGGAAAAAAAATGAAAATTGATCAATGCACTGCATGTTTGGTTCGAAGGTGGTTCGAAGGATTCAATATGCAGGATACTTGTAGAAATTAAAGAACGACATACACACATTAATACTGCAGATAAATACAAGTTGCAGTAACTATCCTGAGGACATGCATGCTGCAGAACCCATCACAAGTCACACACAAGTTTCAAATCTCAGCAACCCGTTGTACAAACGCAGCTTTATCACATTGCCTAGACTTGACAGAGTCAAATCATAGACATAAATAACCCAAAATTAAGGGACCAAGACCTCAAGAGGTTCAACAACGAAGGTTAATAATGAAAACAACAATAAAAAACAAGAGAATCAAAAGAATGGTAAATTTCAATACAGAATATCATTTTTTTTACCCAATAATATCCTTCCACCAACTCACATGGTTCCGCTCCACTTAGAATGAAACAATTTTAGCATCACCAGAATTCAGCAAACGCAAATTCAAAAACTAAAAACACAATTAGGGAGAAAATAGAAGATTAAATAATACCAAAAAATTGAAAAGAAAATAAACACACCCATGAAAAGTCACAAAAATCAAGGTAACAGTTGCATGCAACAGATAAAAAAGATAAAATAATCCCTCAAATCATTTTAAGATGTTAGTTTCAAACAATGCTTATAGAAAAAGTTCGTATGTTTTTCCTCTCAAATTTCATAAGTAAACCCATCTTTAAAGTCTCTAAATTTTACTAAAATAGAACTTTGAAATACTTTTTTATTACAAACACACACTTTAACCCCCAAAAAATCAACAACAAATGCATGAAGCAAGAAAAAACAGTAAGATTCGGAAGCAAAAACCTAAAAGAAAAACATGCAAAGAAAACAATTGAAAAAAAAAACCTCAAATAAAAGTACCAGAATCACGTCGCAAAGAAAAAGGACAAAATTTTAACAAAACACACGAAGAAAACAAAATCCAAAAACTCAAGGGAAAAAGCAGAGGAAGAAAAAAAAGGGGGAAATTGAAGAAAGGGAATATACCTTTCGTCTCTGCCTTCGACGTCTAGGAAATTTTGGCCGAAGGAGCATTCAGCGTTGTCGTCATCTAAAGGCGCGAACTTTTCAGGGGAGCGGGACGACGGCGTTTTGGAGAGCGCAGTTTGGGAGAGGCGGGAATTGGAGGCGGAATCGGCGGGGGCACCGCGGCGGGGCTTTTCAGGGATGGGAGGAGGCAGCTTGAGGAGGCGGCGGCTGCGGAGCTGGAGGTAGGCGGCGGAGTCGGGAGTTTGGGGCGAGTTCTGGAGCGCGAGGGTTTTGGCGCGCGTACGGACGCCCAGGTGCGAGTGCGGCGGCGGTGACTCCATGATTAGGGCGGCGACGTCACCGGCGATTTTAGATTTCTTCATGTACTTTCCCATTTGATTGAGAGGGAAAATGGTGAAGGAAGAGAAAATTCAGAGTGAAACAGAAAATGGCATGGGCTAAGAGAGAGAAAGAAGAGAGAGAAAGTGAAGAGGGAAATTCGTAAGTGTGTGTGAGAGGGAAGGGAAGGATTGAAGAGCTTTTATTCTAGGGTTGGGGGCTTACTTTGGGGTTTTAGGGGCACATTCTTTCTCTTTCTCTCTCTTATGTCTATTGTATTTATTCTTCAATTTATTATTATCTATTTTTTTTCTTTTGTATATATCCATATTTCTATTCTAAAATATTAGGCTCAAATTATGACTTGTGCAAGATAGGAAAACAATAATTGTATTTTATTTCTCTTCAATTTTGATTGATTTTATCTCTTTTTTCTCGAAACTTCATTATTTGTACTCTTATATTAATATTAATTTTTTGTCTATTTTCTTCATGAATTTAAGCTGTTTTTTCTATTTTGATTTATGATATTAAAAGTTTACTCTATAAACACATATGTTTATTTATTGCTGCTTAGAAGTAAAGGTTAATAGAGTGAATTAATTAATTAACATAATTGTTAGTTATTATGCGTTAGAATTGAGGATAAGTGATTTAAGTTACTTGAATTTGTAGGTTTATTCCATCTTGAAATTAAAAAAAAAAAAAA
>Ga0209589_1011231_pt1 | contig 12705 bp, 7 predicted proteins | sample CowpeawhiteBW_FD_187525 | JGI IMG/M metagenome (GOLD analysis project Ga0209589, IMG submission 187525) | Root nodule microbial communities of legume samples collected from California USA - Cow pea white BW (SPAdes) (version 2) | ecosystem: Host-associated > Plants > Roots > Nodule | place: USA...
GCCTTTCACCCAAGAGAACCTGGTTCGGTTCTGACAACAACGTCATTTGAAATTAATATTTTGGTCGCATTTTTTATTCGTAATTTTAGTTATCACCTCAAAATGATAAACTAAATAAAAAAGAAACGAATTTTTTGAAAAAAACTAAGGTTTTTGTAGTATAGTGGTAAGTATTCTCAAACTGGTGACTTAGGTAATTGTGTCTTTTCAAAATAATTTTTTTGGTAGTAATTTAGATTATTTCTTAATTTTTGAAATTCTACTTGGTTAGTATTCCTACAAATGTTATACGACCATTATTTTAAACAAAATTAAGTCGTTGTAGTATAGTGGTATGTATTCCCGCCTGTCACGCGAGTGATCCAGGTTCGTTCCCTAGTAACACCGCCTTTAGAAAATAACATTTTGGCCGTAACTCAAAATTTTCCTAATTGTAATGATCACTTGGTAAGTGTTTCTACAAATGTTGTGTGACAAATATCTTAAACCAAATATCATTGCAAAACACAAGTAGATAGGGTGAGTTAACAGTTAAACAACATATATATAAAACTTATATACATACAAACACACCAAAAGAATTCTATCCTTTGATTCCATATCACATGGCCACCACCATGTCATCCATGGTCTACATCTTTAGACGAATACCTCAAGATGTCTTGCTGCCACACCTACAATCCACAACTTGTAGAGCACGTGCGGGAAACCAGCTACAGATTGTACTTTGAAATGTTAGGTGGAGTTCCCAATACGAACATAGTTCGTAACATCCCAAGACTACCGAACTCGTCAACCACATACTGAGGAGGGAAATCTATCTGGACCCATCCGTACGAGCCATAACTCGCACATTCACACCGGCAATACTCGCCAACCCGAGTCACAACTCAAGAGTTCCTAGTGTTCATTTGCCATCCCGAGCCATAACTCAAAAGATGTCATTCCAAGCCACAACTCAAGGAATGCCACGTGCTTAACCCCTATCCCGAGCCACAACTCAAAGGATATGTTCCGAGCCACAACTTAAGGAACACCAGCAAGCCGACCTTCGAGGTATCACTAAAGCTTTGTAGACCACGCACATCCAAAGCGAGCAAAACATATTTTCCGTACAATTAGTTGATTTGACTTGACTTAAGTGAAATCAGTCAATTAGAAAACAATTCAACTAATTGAATACATTATACCAAAAACTATATACAACATGTCTTTTAATCTGTTAAAACTCATTTTAATATATTAAAAAGGACACATTAAGACTAACGAGACATCTAACCTATGTCATTTAGCATACCAACATGATATAACAACTAATCATTACATTTAACACCCCAGATTTAATACACTAGAAACACAATCTTCAGGTGGATATTCATCAATCTTCAACAAACACAAGAGATCTTCATTCACTTGGCTTTATCAAATCCTTTCTTCAAGCTTTCTTGTGCCAACAAATTTCAACTAAAGAAGTTATGAAGTAACTAAAGGGGGAGCTACATGTTTCATGGTGGTAGCTCAATGGACAGTCAAAGATTCTCAAAGTCTGGTCAAAGTTAGTCAATGTTGGTCAAATAAAAAGGGATTAAGATGCAATTATTGATATTTTGTGATTTCCTCACAAATTTGGACTGCAAGAGCGAAGGGGCTGAATTGGAATTTTGGGCATTAATTAGTTTTTGTTAATTATTTAGATATTTTTAGATAATTAATCAGATAATACAATCGAGAATATCTCCTAAATATTTTTAAAACTCATAAATCTATTAATTATTTGGAAGATATTGCACCAATAAATAAAATGACTATATCTCTCCAAATATTTTAAATATTCATAATCACTATAAAGATAAATAATATTTATATTTATCTTTATATTCAAAGATATTTGAGAGATTTTAGCAATAGAAAAGCCCAGTCCAAGTCTTTTATAAAGAGACTAGGGGGAAGCAGAAAAGACAAGCTCGACACTTCGGAGTTTAGGAACCCTTAAGGGGGCCTAAATTCTTCCTCTCTCTCTCCACTTTCTTTTCTATTTTTATTTTATTTTTCATTTCATGGAGTGCTAAACTTCTTGGGTTGGTCCCGTTATAATTTCTTTATGGATTCTGTGGTTATAATGAAATAATTTCTTTGTTTTTTTTATTATCGTTGTGGTTTTCATTCATCTATGACTTTTATCTTTGATTCACGTAAAAGGTAATGATTTTAAATCTACATGTTGGTCATATGAGTCTAAGGGATTTTAAATTTTATCGAGACTTTACTCTGATTTTGTTTAGAAACTTTCATGTGGTAAAATGAATTTTTACCAATAATTGAGACTTTTCTTTGGTTAATGGTAATTACTCTAATTAAAATTAGTCAGGACTTTACTTTGATTAACTAAGCTTTTTATTTGTTCTGTAGATAAAAGAATAAATATGATTAGGCATAGTAAAATTTGATTAAGACTGTAATTTGGTTGAATTTACTATGGATAATCTAAAAGTTCTCACTTTTAATTCAAACTATACTTTGGTTAAAAGTGAGAACGCTAAGAAATTAATTGAGGTTTTACATTGATTAATTTGTAAATCTACAACAATAATTAATTGAGCAATAATCTTTAGATAACCGATGATGGATCTGTTATGAAAAAGTAGTGGAATGAATCTATTTTCTTTATCATTGTTTTTTTATATCTTTTTATCTTTATCTTCTTTTGTTATTTTTCTCAATTTTATTTGAATAACTTTTTTCTATAGGTTTTATAAGAACTAATTACTATAAATCAATTCCGCATTCGTTGGGAGACGACTAAGGGTTGACTTTACCCATACTAGTCTTTTGACTACTTTCTTAACAATATTGAAGTTGTTACAGATAAGTAGTATTAATTTGATCGCTCCACGACAACGTTATCAACTACCGCCAAGTTGGGATATAAATTTCATTGTTGATCTCATCCTTAGAGTTGTTCCAATGTTAGTTACTTCGTATTGAATGACATTGGCAGAATTGGCAGAACTCAAGAAGCATATTGACGATCTACTAGAAAAGAAGTTCATTAGACCAAGTGCGTCACCGTGGGGAGCTCTAGTGTTATTGGTCAAGTAGAAAGACGAGAGTTCGAGGCTTTTTGTTGATTACTACCAGTTAAACAAACTCAAATTCAAGAACAAGTACCCACTACTAGGGATCGATTAACTATTGGATCAATTAAGAGGAGTAAGGATATTCTCTAGGATTGACCATAGGTCTGACTACCATCAGATCTTGGTCAAACTAGAGGATGTTCAGAACACAATGTTTAGGTCACGATATGGGCATTATGAAAATGTAGTGATGTCATTTGGAGTAACTAATGCTCTGACAGTGTTCACAGATTACATGAATCGAATATTCCAACAATGTTGGGATAAGTTTGTCATTGTGTTTATAGACGATATTCTTATTTATTTCAAGGATCAGTAGGAACCTGCTGGGCACCTGAGGGTTGTATTGTAGATACTCATAGAGCATTAGTTATATGGGAAGTTATCTAAATGTGAGTTCTAACTGGAAGAAGTATAGTTTTTAGGGCATGTAATCTTAGTCCAGGGTATTGCGGTGGACCTAGTGAAGATAAAGATTTTGTTGAAATGGGAACGACCACAGACTGTGACCGAGGTAAGAAGTTTCTTGGGATTGGTCGGATAGTACTAGAGATTTGTATAGGGGTTCTCCAAGATGGTGAGTCCCTTAACATAACTCACTCGAAAGGACCAACCTTTCTCTTGGACAGAACAATGTGAAGCATGCTTTGAGGAAATGAAGAAGAGGTTGACTATGACTCCAGTGTTGGTCATCCTAGTTACGACTAAGACGTTTGGGGTGTACTATGATGCATCGTATCAAGGTCTTAGATATGTGTTAATGTAGGAGAAGAGGCCAGAGGCATATGCTTCTCGAGAATTGAAGATTCACAACAAGAATTATCCCACCCATGATCTAGAGTTGGCCGTCGTGGTGTTTGCTCTTAATACTTGGAGACATTATTTGTATGGCTCCCAATTCCTAGTCTTTAGTGATAAAAAAAGCTTGAAGTACCTATTTGATTAGAAAGAGCTTAACATGAGGCAGAGGAGGTGGATGTAGTATCTCAAGGATTACAATTATGAGCTCCTTTACCATCCGGGAAAGGCTAATGTTATAGTATATGCTTTGAGTCGGAAGCGTGTGCATATGTCCTCATTGATGGTGAAAGAATTGGAGTTAATTGAGAAATTGTGTGATATGAACTTGGGATTGCAACTGGGTCCCAATCATATAAGGTGTAGTACATTAAAGGTCACCAATGCATTTTTGGAGGAGATTCGAGAGAAGCAGGGGAATGATATCGAGCTACAACAAATTGTTGGCTGGTTGTATACTAAGAAGGGGAAAACATTCAAGATGAAATCAGATGGCATCCTACGGTTTCGAGATTAAGTGTGCATTCCCAGGAAGCGAAATTCATGGAGGCAGATTCTGGAGGAAGGGCATAAAAGTCGTCTTAACATACATTCGGGTATGAATAAAATGCATAAGGATCTAAAAGAATCCTTCTGGTGGGCTGGAATAAAAATAGATGTGGTGGACTTCGTAGCATCCAATTTTGTGTGTCAAAAGGCTAAAATTGAACACCAAAGGTTGGGAGGTACGCTACAACCGCTCGACATTCCCCATTGAAAGTGGGATAATATTTCCATGGATTTTGTGACTCACTTGTCGCGGTGCGTTAAGGGTCATGACTCCATCTGGGTGATTCCAGACAAACTCACAAAGTTTGCCTTACCAATTAATCAAAGGATGTCCATGGATAAGCTAGCAGAGTTGCATATCTAGGAGGTTGTCAAATTACATGGGGTTCCAACAAGCATAGTATCGGATCGTGATCCGAGATTCACTTCCCGATTTCAGCAATCCTTACAGGCACCGCTAGGTACCCAATTGAGGATGAGTTCAGCCTATCATCCTTAGACGAATGACCAATCTGAGAGGAGCATTTAGTTTTTGGAAGACTTGCTTAGGAGATGTGCGTTAGACCATTTGGGTGGTTGGAGTGAGGTAATCCCTTTGGTGGAGTTCACATACAACAATAGTTACCACTCAAGCATTGGATGAAGCCTTCTATGGGAGAAGGTGTAGAACGTCGCCCTATTGGTACCAGGATGGCGAGTCAATGACTATTGGACCAGAATTGTTATAACAGACAACGAAGCAACTAAAACTTATTCAATATCGGATGCGTGCGACGCAAAGCAGGCAGAAGTCATATGCAGGCGAAAGGAGAAGGCCATTGGAGTTTCAGGCAGGGGATCATGTGTTCCTTAGGGTTACCCCACTACTGGCATTGGGAGAGCGGTAATATGCAAAAAAATGACGCCGAAGTTCATAGGGTCGTATTAGATTAACAAGAGGATCGGTCCGGTGGCATATGAGATCGCATTGCCACCGCACCTGGCAAACTTGCACAATGTGTTTAACGTGTCTCAATTATGGAAATACATTGCCATCTCCACTCATGTGCTGGAGGCAGATGATGTCCAATTTAAGGAGGATTTGACTTTGGACATGAATCTGGTAAGGATACTAGACTCTCAGGTCAAAAACCTGATAGGGAAGGAGATCCAAACAACAAAGGCTCTTTGGGACAAAGTTACACAAGAGGTGACATGGGAAATGGAGGATCTCATGAGGAAATCATACCCACACTTTTTCTTGGTAAGTGAAATATTCGAAGATGAAAATTCTTTTAAGTTGGGGTAATGTAAGACCCGAGAAATTTAAATAAATAATAAGTAATAAATTTCAAATAATTGTTGGTTGGAAGTACCTCTAAGAGAATTACTTGGCAAGTCATGGATAAGGAGCAATGGTAGCTCAAGTGGTTGAGTGTGTTAGTTGGTGTTGAGAGGACTTGGGTTTGAATCCTGTGTACATCATAAGTGTGATATTTTAATTGTGTTTTATTTTACATATATGTTTTGAATGTGGAGATGTGATTTATCATTATATGTGTGCATGAATTGGCATGAAACATCTATTGGCTTGTTGGTTGTGTATATGCTTGAGGGGTTTTAGGCATGTGAGTTCGAACCTTGGTTGGCATGAGTAGACCCTCTTTATGTTTTAGTATTTTACTAAGCAGTGCAAAACTTAAAAACTTTATAAATTCTCTGAGAAACAAGAAGGGTAAAGTAGTGGTAGTTGTGAGTTGTGGTGCAGTAAAAACACGACTAAATGGCCATTAACTCTTAATTTAATTATTTTAGTTTTATTAATATTTTTTAATTAATTCGGGGTGAAATAAGGGAGAGGGGAGTGTAAGTGAGAAAAGGAAAAGCCAATTGAGTGTGGCAGCGGAAAAAAGAAGGGAGATTAGTAAAAATTCATGTTCCAATGAGAGATGAGTAAGTGTTAGAACAGAAGCATAGTGTGGGAGCAAAGGTTAAGGCTTGTGGGGGCAAAGGAAATCACCAGGATTGCAATTGGAACTAGCAATCCAGGTAAGGGGAGTTGTTCTACGTGCCTTTTTATTTGAATGCTAAATTTCGTGAATTTCTACTGTTTGGATGCATAAAATTTCTCTCTATTTACATTATTTTCCGTAGTTTTTGGGCTTCTGCCTAGAAACCGCCTGGCGACTATGAAGGCCTGCCAAGCGACTCAACTTATTTTCACACAGTTTTATAGGTTTGTGATGAACCACCTCGCGGCAATGAAGGACTACTAGGCGACGCAAACTGGAACAATGTGTTCTTGTATGTTTTTGGTGTTTTTGTGATATGTTTGGGTGTTCTACAGTTCATGGACTCTTAGTTGTATGTTTCCATGCATAATCGACTGATAATATTTGATTTTAATGATAATTTTATGAATTAGGGGTAATATGTACATGAGGGTTCAATAATGGGTTTGGGAATGCATGCAAATTATGATGTGCAAAATTTGAATTTGATGCTTTTGGAGATTTTATGAATTAATTGAATGTGCATACATATTAGATGTATGATTGATTGTGAATCATGTGCAACTGAATGAATAAATCGCGTTCCAGGAGGTTTATGGTTCCAAGTAGGTAAGAGAATTCTGGAATTTCCAAAAACCTAATGCACCATGTACCGCCAGGCAGTAGAACGTTAGCTAGTAGCCTCCATTAGTTGTGTGTGCGGGAAGATAAAATTGGGGTTGTTGGGGACTCTTCCAACTCGAAAATTAGCATGATGGTATGATGTACAGGTGCCCACATAGGTGTGTTTAATGTATAAGTTAGAGAAATAGATTAATATGAAACTTGAATTGGTTTGGGTCATGGAAAGGAAAAGAGTAGAATGGGTATTGTTCATATCAGTAAATTGTTTGCATGTTTTAAAAGTCTAGAAGGTGGCTATTTGGGAGTGTTTCACATTCATGTATGATCTAATAACCTAATCCAATAACTATTAAGGTGCCCTTATGTATGAATTTTTATCATGTGGCTGTATAAATCTTGAAAGAGGATGTGGTGTATTACGATGCAAGTGTATCATAGGTACTGTGATGCTGGTGTGATTAAAGGCATGATTGAATTGTTGGTTCCTACGTTCACATCTTCCATGTATCTGCTTGACTACACTTAAGTGATGTCAAATTTCCAAGTTTGAATGAATGAATGTTTATGCTTGATTAATGGTTAGGACTGTGAGGATGCAATTTGAGGTATGTTGAGTTGTGATAATGTGTAAATGGTATTTTAGATATGTAATTGTGATGCTTGATGTGTGAGAAACCATTCCACATTGTTTAAATCAATAGAATTCTCTCTACTCTTGTTACGCTTGGCAGTAGGAATGACACCGCCAGGCGATAGCTACAAACAGAGAGGTCTTTGGCGACAACATGAGGATACCACCTTGCGATCTGGAGAACAGTTTCGCCTAGCAGCGCTTAGGCAGCGCCAACCAATAGTGCAGGGGCATGGCCTCTTTATGGAGGGTTACATCATGGGTGGTTATGATAGTTTGGTATGGGATATGCCTGATTAAATTACGAGCGGTGAGGTTTGTAATGGAGTTGGAAATGCGTGATTAATGCAGGTGAGGAGGTTCGTATTGGTTGTACTCTTTTGTAGGGATATGGACAAGGAAGTTCGTATGTTTTGTGCCCACACTTAAGGCTATTAGGAGTGGGTAGGTTCATAATAAGTGTTTATGTATATTGGACTACGAGTGAGGAGGTTCGTAGAGTTGGACTACGAGCAAGAAGGTTCGTAGAGTTAGACTACGAGTGAGGAGGTTCGTTGTAACATCCCTACTGGAAATTACTTAATTAAATAAATAATTAGAGAAATAGAAATTCAAACGTCATGATTTTATTAATCCCAAACGCAGGAAAATTTAAAATAATATCCAGTGTGCCAAAATTTAAATGAAACTAGAATGTAATGGTATTACAAGTTCCAAATTTCGATAAAACAAAGGAAAACACAGTAAAAATACCTAGCTCATAGTTTCCCAAACTAGCCCTCTCTCCGCATATACGCATCAACAACATCACCTGTGGCATCATCTGCTCCCATGTAACGAATCACACAATCATCGCCAATCACAAACAGAAAAGGTGAGCTTATAAAAATAAAAATAACATATAATACATAAGATTAAAAGCAATACATCCACCTTACTCATACTAGTTAGTTCTTAGCCAAGACCTAAATCCTCAGGCTTTTCAACCTTCACAACACACAAGTAGTTAGCCTCGGATTTAGGATTTATGATGCTCACATGAACCTGCCTGCTCGTGGTCCTGCCTCTACAAACCTCCTTGCTCGTAATCCTACTCTACAAACCTCCCCGCTCGTAGTCCTACTTTACGAACCTCCACGCGATACAGGGACTTTCCTAGAGGTCTTATCGCCTGGCGTAGCTAACTGTGCCGCCAGGCGCTATATCAGTAGCAAAACCTGCTGGTTTTTGGCACCCAAACTGGTTTGTTCTTCAATCCTAATTGCTCAAAAGCTATATTGCGCACTTGCTTGTCAGAACCTACTAATTACCCAGCCATCCCACCATCACTTCAATTTCCTATAGCTTATTCATAGGTTCATGTATTCTAGCCATTTGATTCACCAAGTTCTCTATCCATGCATAATGGCACAATCAAGAATAAGAAAATTGCCTAATCCATCCTAGTGGACTTACTCAAATCTGAAAAATAGAATTTAGTCACCACCCTAAGCTATATAAAGCTCATATCATAATAATAATTTCTTATCTCCATTGTCACTAAATTCCAGTCAGCTCCAATTCTAATGCTTAACCAATTTAATGCATTCTTTCATCCTTCAACCATTATTAATTGTCTTACCAAAACACAACATCATATAACCCACTATTTAAATATAGTTATTCTCTTCTTCCACCATTTTCTTATATCAGATTATTTATCATCACTAGAGTTTTCATTACCTAATTGACATCAATGCATTGCAAATACACTCCCCACATCATTGCACTACCTATATCATCACTAGTTCCTTATTCCTCCATTCTTTATCATCTAGTCGAACTAGAATTCCTCCCACTTTTGATTCACCGTTCATGTCTCTCGCAACCACTACATCACGCTTCCCAAAATAGCCAGATTTTGTGGCCCAGCTTTATCTGGCCCAAGCCCAGTTTATCTGGCCACCAAGCTTAGTTTTGTATAACTCTCAAGCATAGTTTTGTCTAGCCCTCAAGCCCAGCATTATCTTGTTTTTGGTATTAGTCATGGTTTCTACGCCTTTCTATGTTTCCAAGGTTTCCGCACCTTGTTTTTGTGATAGTTAAGGTTTCTACACCTTGTCAAGGTTTCCACACCTTGTCAAGGTTTCCACGTCCTGTTTCAGTATTGGTAAGGTTTTTTCACTTTGTTAATGTGTTAATCATGGTTCCCACACAAATCCATCTGACTCATATCTTGTTCTTCATGTTTCTAACCTGGGGCAACGTTTTAGGTTTCATTTTTTTTCCCATCTAGAGTGTTAGCATACAGTGTTCACATAATCTCTCAAGAACAAAAATGAGTCTCTTTCATTCATGAGTTTTGTTTCTCACAAAATTCAATTAGACTTCCACATGTTGATTTCATATTAGAACCCCCTTTACAAAATGGTTAAAAACTTTCATTTCAATATCGGCCCTCTACGAGGCAATGGTCGAGCCTAGGTTTTCTTTTGGTATCTCGGCCCCCTACGAGGCAATGGTCGAGCCCAGGTTTTCTTTTGGTATCTTGGCCCTTTTCAAGGCAATGGTCGAGCCTAGGTTTTCTATTGTTATCTCAGCCCTCTACGAGGCAATGGTCGAGCCCAGGTTTTCTTTTGGTATCTCGCCCTCTACGAGGCAATGGTCGAGCCTAGGTTTTCTTTTGGTATCTTGGCCCTCTACGAGGCAATGGTCGAGCCCGTGTTTTCTTTTGGTATCTCGGCCCTCTGCGAGGCAATGGTCGAGCCCAGGTTTCTTTTGGTTTCTCAACCCTCTACGAGGAAATGGTCGAGCCCAGTTTTTCTTTTGGTATCTCGACCCTCTACGAGGCAATGGTCGAGCCCAAATTTCTTTTGGTATCTCGACCCTCTGCGAGGCAATGGTCGAGCCCAGGTTTTCTTTTGGTATCTCGGCCCTCTACGAGGCAATGGTCGAGCCCAGGTTTTCTTTTGGTATCTCGGCCCTCTGCGAGGTAATGGTCGAGCCCAGGTTTTCTTTTTGTATCTCGGCCCTCTACGAGGCAATGGTTGAGCCCATGTTTTATTTTGGTATCTCGACCCTCTGCAAGGCAATGGTCGAGCCTAGGTTTCTTTTGGTATCTCAACCCTCTGCGAGGCAATGGTCGAGCCTAGGTTTTCCTGTGGTATCTCGGCCCTCTGTGAGGCAATGGTCGAGCTTAGGTTTCTTTTGGTATCGTGGCCCTGTGCGAGGCAATGGTCGAACCCAGGTTTTCTTTTGGTATCTCGGCCCTCTGCCAGGCAATGGTCGATCGCAGGTTTTCTTTTGGTATCTCGAACCTTTGTGAGACAATGGTCGAGCCCAGGTTTCCTTTTGGTTATATTGGCCCTTTGTGAGGCAATGGTCGAATTCTCTTTTTTTCATTTTTTGAAACCCGAACGAAATTAGTGTTTTTATCTTTACTTATCTTTTACTATGATAATATGAAAATTTCACTTTCATACTATCTAGTCAAATCTAAGTAAAGAGGGGTAGCTGTCAACACCCAATTTCGTCCGGATAAATGTATTTGTTTGGTTAAAAATAATAATAATAATAATAATAATAATAAATAATATATAATATAATATAATAATAATAAATAATAATATAATAAACTGAAAAAATATGTTTTGATTGATGGTAGTGTTTTAAACTTTAATTCGAAGAAAGAAAAAAAAAAGAAGAAAAAAAAACTAAGAAAAGGAGAATCTAATTTATTGTTAATTATCACATTCTTTTCATGAGCCCAAATGTTTTACATATTTTTACCCCACTGTTTGCTATTTACACTCTTCGCATGAGATGTCAGAAAGGGACGTTTCATAATTTCTGTTTTTAGAGAAGCGTATAATATTAGGAGCAATATTTTTTATAATAATTTGAATAAATATCGTGCATTTACACTTATGTGTCTCTTTGCGTTGTCAGACTGGGAAGGTATTATTCCCGACATAATGCTTTTAGAGAATGGTACGATTTTAATATTTAGAAGAAAATATTCCTGGTAATAATTAGAATCAATTATATGAATAATATGTTATGATTTGATCACGATCTTTATGTGACAAAGAATATGATTATAGTAATTACAGACAATATTTCGTTAATTATTATAATCAATACCGTGGATATTATGCAATGATTTAATAAGACCAATTCCTTCCCCATATATTTTATTATAATTAAAGACTAGGATCTCAATGATACCCCAAGGGGCCTATATAAGCACAAAATTTCTCTAATGCGATGGACAGAGAAAAGAGGGATTCGAAAAACCCCTCTCCTTTTTTATTACAGAGCACACACACAAAAAAGAGTCACCTTAAGGTAAATTTTCTTTTGCTCCTAGTATGTTATTCATGATTCTCTTATAACATCAAATATATGATCGTTTGAATTGTTGTATGATTAAATGTGTTCGGGGTTCTCATGTTAGATGATTTTGGATTTGTCCTTGATGTGCTCAACCTTTTTCCTTCCCTTTATTTTTATCTTGGTAATTAAAAATCTGTTTTTTTTCGTAGGTTTTAATTCTCTAAAATAATAATAATAATAAATAAATAAAATAAAAAATTATATTTTCTTTTATATAAGTTTTGAATGTCATGTCAAGTCTCGGACTTGCTTGATAATCAAAACACTATTGCATAAACTTTTAATTCTTTTTTTAATTAATAATAATAATAAAATAAAAATTTATAAAATCATTTTTAAATGTCATGTCAAATCTCGGATTTGCTTGATAACTAAATTTTTTTATCATGTAGAATCTCGGGTTCTCTTGATATTAATAAAATATATATATATATATATATATATATATATATATATATATATATATATATATATATATATATATATATAATCTAAAATTTAGAAAAATAAAATAATAATATCAAACAACAAATTTTTTATAAAGAACTACGTTATCCCTGATTTTCCAAATGGAAATACGTAGGAGCGAGGTACAATCCTC
>Ga0209589_1011235_pt1 | contig 12695 bp, 19 predicted proteins | sample CowpeawhiteBW_FD_187525 | JGI IMG/M metagenome (GOLD analysis project Ga0209589, IMG submission 187525) | Root nodule microbial communities of legume samples collected from California USA - Cow pea white BW (SPAdes) (version 2) | ecosystem: Host-associated > Plants > Roots > Nodule | place: USA...
GGCACACATCCACTCATCTTCAAGGTTGTCATGGCTTCTAGCCTAGCCTTGTAGTGGCGTGCTTCTCACATTTTTACCATTTCTTTCCTTTCCATTTTATGTTTTTTTCTTCCTTTAATTGTTCTTGGTTTTCTATGGTTTATGTGTTTTCCATTTCCTTTTTGTTTGAATCAATCCATTATCTTCTTCTCTTGAGCTTTGTGAAAGGAACCTTCACATCTAGATAGCTTGCTATCTTAATGTCCAGTGGGGATTTCACTTAGCTTTCTCAATCAACTTGACCATATTCAATAATCTTAAAAAGAAAACAAGATAATCCTTCATCAATAATCCTTCAAATTTTCACCTGTTTTCTTTGTCTCATTTTCAACTCTTTTTGATGAAAAGAATATTCTAAACACATGTTTCATTAAATGTATAAAATCTATCATAATAACAATATACATATATGTGAAAGTAATAATAGAGAAAGAGAACTAGTTAATGATGAGGATAATTATGATTCTCAAAGTCATGATAACGAATAGGAGATTGAAAAACTAGATAATAATTTTAATCTTGATGAAAATATATATTACTCAAGCTAATGGAAGAGTATTGATACAAACTTGAGAGATTTATTACTATAAAATGATCCTATTAAAATCACTAAAATCACTTATATAGATTTCCCAAAGGATAAATATTCTAGACACTTTTCTTTATCAAATTATATTCAAATATTTCTTAATGGAGAGAAACACAAAAAGAAGATGACTAATTATAGAATAATGTTAACAATTTAAATTTCGGTTGTTTCAACAAAGAGAAGTTTTCCAAAGCTAAATATTATGAAAATTTATTTAAGTTCAACAATGTGTAAAAAAATATTACACGGATTGACCTTATTATTTATTGAAAAATAATTGTTAAATGAAATTAATTATGACAATTAATAAATAATTTTGCATCACAAAAAGTTCAAAAAATTAATTTTTAAATAAAATTATAATACATTTTAACATAACTTGTTTTACTAGTAAATGAAAAGGCCTAATTCTTAATACTCAAACTCATCTCTCGAGTCATCCTAGTGGGTATGTATATATTTGCTTCATCCCCATCCCCATACCCATTTCAATACTCATTTCCCTCTTCATCTTTGTTTTTATTTAAATTATTACAAGTTTTTCATAGTTTATTAAGTAACCTAAATAACTATATATATATATATATATATATATATATATATATATATATAACATTTCATAAACCTTTCTTTTTTGCTACACACTTATTTCTTACTTCTTCTACTTGTTTGACTTGTTTTACACTCACATCTCTAAGGTAATTTCTCTCTTATCACAATTTTGGTTACACATTTTTTTCTTTGTGTAGCTATATTCAAATTATGCATTATAAATTTCAATAAATAGAAAACTTCTAAGTTTGATATTCAATTATTTATACTCTTTTTTAGTATTTTTGTTTATTGTTTATTGTTTGTGTTCAATCTCGTAAACTCTTCATTTACTAGGTAATATAAAAAAACATATTTTTTATTCTCTATTCTTCTTAATTTTTTGTTTTGTTCGAAGAAATTTTTGTTTCGCTAAAAAAATTTTCATTATCTTTCAAGGGTTCAACTAGTTTGATATCTAGAAACAGATCTTCATGGTACTTTCTATGTCATCATACCCTTAATTATATATTTTTTTCCTTTGTGCAATTTCATTCAATAGTGTATCAAATCGTTTTTAGGGACACATTTGATCATTTTTACTTTTTAATATTTTTTTCTCTTTTTTTTATCATGTAGAATATTGTTTTAATATTTTTTTATATAATTATTTTTATTTTCTAACCCATTCTCATAAATGTAATTTACCATCATAATTGTATAAATACGTTTCATTTACTATAATATAATAATTTAATGTCATTATCAAAAGATGAAAGATTTATGTCTAAATTTGAATTATTATTAGTTTAACATTTTCTCTATGTGTGATTTCATTTAAATAGTGTATTATAAACTTTCTCAATGTATAAAATGGATATTTCATTATAATTTAGAGAGAGTAAATAAACATTTGAAATACTTTAAAAGTTAAATATTTGATTTCTCTTTTTAATTTAAAAAAAATATTTTTTTTAACTTTATCAACTTTCTTTCATTAACTTCTCAAAATTAATGATTATTTTGGTTGTTATGAAATTTTATTTATGTGTAATTGTGTAATATTTTATATAATTCTTTTACTTTTATCAAATTATTATTTGATACTCTAGTTTAAAAGTATATAATTATCATTCATTTCTAAATATTTGACATTAAATATATTCTTTTGATATTGAATATATGATAATATCATATTTTATTTTCATGATTTTTTTATAAAAATTAATTAATTGATAATGAAATTGTAAGAAAGTAGATATGGACACGTGTACGAGTATACTTGTCACCCGGTGAAGATAAGGATGAGAGCAAATTTTATACTCATTGGAAATGAAAATGAGTATGAATTTTTACTTGAGGAATAGAGATAATGAAACTTGTTTTCGTCCTGTCTCGTTATCATCCCTAATTATAAATATGATATTAAGATAATATGACATTAAAAAAATACATATATGATAAGCTATATTTAATGTAGAAAATAGATAGAAGGAATGAAGAATTAAAAAAGAGATATTATTACAAACGTGGGTATCTTTACAGTAAAACCATGTTATTAGTGTTAACTAATCAAGTAATGGAGTTTATTGAGTGTTGATTTTAATTCGATCAATAATAATTACTTTCTTATTTCCAAGTTTTTGGATGTATTTTTAGGAATAAAATAAAATTGTAATAGTTATTGAAACATGCACCTAGTGGCGAGGAGAAAAAATTAAGAATTTCTCGGGTATTATATAAATAATTTTTATTTGAATAAAAATTGAAATTCATTTTATTTTGTAATAATATTTTCTTAGAGACTCACCATCACCTACAAGACGAGTTTTGTAGCGCTCAAAACAACCATTAAATTTCTTTTTATGTCTGAAAATTTATATACAATGAATGATATTAACATCACAAGGTTGTAGAACTAAATCTCACGTATTATTTTTAATTAGAGCATCAAATTCAGACTGCATGATAGATTTGCAATTAGGGTCCAATAAAGTAAGGGTTGAATTTTTGGAAAGAGGTGATATTACAAGGTTGACAATCGATATATAAAGGTTAAAGAGGTTTCTGGATTTGGAGACACTGGTCATACTACAGGTGGCCATGGTTCTAGTAGAAAGGGTGGGTCGTGATGGAAGGGTAGGGTTCGAAGGCAGGGTAGGCTGGTCTAAAGAAGAAAAAGAGGTAGGTGGGTTAGTCGTGGAGGTTGTTGTGTTGGATGAAGGGGAGGGTAATCTTATAGGCTATAGGTTAGGCAAAGGCTTCAAGTCATGGTTGGGCCAGGGATGAACAAAGGAGGGATGTATGTCATTTGTGAAGTTGTCATAAGTAGAGATATGAGAGGAAGGCATATGGGCAAATGGAAATTTTGTTTCATAAAAAATGACATGCCGCGATAGTATTACCTTCTTATGGGACAAATCAAAATATTTATAACCTCTGTGATTAAGGGGATAGCCTAAAAAAATAAATGGAGTCGACCATGATTGTAGTTTGTTAATGGTAGGAGAGGGGAACAAAGGATAACAAAGACAATTGAAAAGTCACAAATGTGTATAGGAGGATCACAATAATACAAAAGTTGAGTGCAAGACCAATTGGACAACGCCTTTCAAGGAAGTATATTAAGGAGATAAGTGACCATTAAGGGCGTGATGCCAAAACGAAGGAGGAACAAAGGAATGAGTAAGGAAAATGCAAATCATGTTGTTAATGGTTCAGATTTTATGATCTACTTTGTCGTTTTGAGAAAAACTATGAGGGCAGCAGAACCGAAAAAGAAGATCATTATTATCACAAAATCGATGAAACAACATATTGATAGCATATAACTTTTCACAAAAATTGTGTTTGAATTTGATTAGTGAGAGATGTGAAATATTAAAAAATTTGAGATTTAGTACCTAAAGGAAACGTCCACAGGAAATTAGAGTAATCATTTAGAAAAAAAACATTAGTGATGACCAGATTAAAACAAGTGATGTCTAAATATCACTCTGTAAAATATCAAAAGACATTAAAGTAACATTATTGGATGACACAAAAGGCAACTTAACATGTTTGCCAAAATTCATGAATCATAAATAGTTTTTGAATTCAAATGTTCAGAGACAATGAATTTATTCCTTCGAAAAGACTGCAAAACAGAAGAATTGGGATGACCATGATGATTAAGCCAGATACCAGAAGGTAAACTAGTAAAAGAAGTGAAATTGGGGATTGGAAAGAGGTCGCTAATGCTTTCATATCTCATAAGAGGGATCCCCGTCTTGAAATCAGTAATAGAGAAGCCAAAAGGGTAAAAGGAAATAGAAATTTTATTATTAGTAGTGAATTGTCGCATAAAAAATAAATTTTTTATTTATAATATGTGGCATGTGGAAACATGCTTAAGGTTTAGAGGTTTATGATGATTCGATGTAGGAAGGATTGTGTGACCAGAACTATGGTGGTGTGGGCTTGAGGACATTGACCCAAAATGTCGGCTTTCTTTGAAGGTCCTTTGGGATGAGTCCACTTAGATTTGGGATAAGGACAAGGAGCCACGCCCCAAGGAGGGGGAGTCCAACCACAAGGATTCCAAGGAAAAGATTGAGGTGGCTACATCCAAACCAGATTCCTTGAGAGTCAGTATAGAGCGGACCTAAAGGAAGGAAGGCAACAAGTTACTTTGACGAATCAAGGTGGCTACACCTTGAAAGGGTTAAGGCAAATTAGAGACTAGTTCTAATACCAAACGATGACTGCTGACAGGACCCAGAACAATTGTTTGAGTTACGATTAGAGTGTGGTTATGAGGAGTGATCAGGGTTCCATGGGGTTGAAGTGTGCATCTTCCTAAACCAGATTCCTTGAGAGTCAACATAGAGCGAACCTAGAGGAAGGAGGCAAAGGGTTGCTCTGAAGAATCAGGGTGGCTACACCATGAAAGGGTTTAGACAAACTAGATACTAGTTGCAATACCAAACGATGACTGCTGACAGGAGTACTAACATTCGCCAACTGATTAGTAATTTGTTTGAGTTGCTAACAATATGCAGAAACATTCGAAAAGCCACCCATTCGAGTGGAAGAGAAATCCTGCTCAAAGTAACAACATGAGAATTCTTATTTTCCTAACAAATGGTAGCTAAACAATTCTAGGTAGCCATAGCCATGGAGCCTTTCTCCATGATAGCGACGAAAAGATCAAAAGAGATGGTAAAGTAGATCCATTGAAGTACGATGGTATCAAGAATGGTTCACTGTTCGTGATCAACATCAGTTGGAGCTGACGCCATGACAATAGTGAGAAAATAAAAAGAGATGGTAAAATGGATCCACTAAAGTACGATAGTATCAAGAGTGGTCCATTGTTCGTGATCAACATCAGTTGGAGTCAGATGGCCTTCCCAGGTTGAGGGATACTATGGTAAAGAACTTTGGTTGCCCGAGCACGAGTTTCAAAATGTTCAGCACACATAATGTAATGTCCCTATTGGAAATTACTTAATTTAAATAAATAATAACAAGATATTTAATACATAAAACCAAACATCAAAGTTTTATTAATCCCAAACACGGGAAAATTGAAATATTCTTCAATGCGCCATAATTCAAATAAAACTAGCGTAATAATGTTGTTATAAGTTCCAAAATCCGACATGATAACACAACACAAAATAAAATCCCTAGCTCAAAAGTCCCCAAGTTAGCCCTCTCTCCATCGCTATGCGTCAACAACATCACCTGGAATATCATCTGCTCCCGTGTGTTAAGTCACACGATCATCGCCAAACACAAACAAAAAGGGTGAACTCATAATAATTAACACATAAGTCAATAAAATCAATGTACACCCAACTATTTTATTCTAGTTAGTTCTTGGCCAAGACCTTAATACCCCAAGGCAATTCAACCTTCAATTCACTTAAATAATTGACTATGGACTCAGGATATATGATGCTCCCATGAACCTGCCCGCTAGTGGTCCTGTCTCTACGAACCTCTTCGCTCGTAGTCTTGCTTCTACGAACCTCCCCGCTCGTAGTCCAATTCTACAGACCTTTCCGCTCGTAGTTTAACACATGTGATCCACTAGCTACGAACCTCCCCGCTCACAGCATCTCTCAAGTGTGATCCTCACACGAGAATATCAAGATATGAACCTCCCTGCTCATATCATCATGTGTTCACAACCATCCATGAACCTACTCTCTCATGGCACAACATCTCTTGATCCAAGTCTCGCATCACTACGTACAAACAACACACGCAAACCACTGCCTACAGCACTATCGCCTGGCGCTGCCTAAGCACCGCTAGGCGAAAATCCTGTCTAAACCGCCTGGTGGGACATCATCATCACCAGGCGCCAAGTCGCTTCCAGACCCACTATTTTAGGGCTATCGTCTGGCGGATCACACCTTGCCGCTAGGCGCCACGTGTTGCAGGGACACCCATACTCGTCCTATCGCTTGGTGGACACTCGTAGGCCATAAACGCTACACCAGTAGCGACATTTTGTTGGTTTTTAGCACCCAAACAAATTATCCTACACTCTCAAAATGCCTCCTAAGGTATCAACATACTCTCATTCTCAATGTCAAACTCTTGGTAATCTGCCACCCTCATATGGTTCAAGTGCCTATAATTCATAATTACCAATTCCCCTATTCAAGACCTATGGTTTACCAAGTTCTCTATCATTGCATAATAACTCAATCAAGCTTATGAAAATAACCACCAATTCAGTATCTTAAAATCAGACAACCTATTTCTACTACACCGTAATGGTACCAAAACTTTTCACTCAACTACCTTCCAATTAATATGTACGAATTCACAAAATTTCTCACTTTAAGACACCCACATTTTCAGACCTCTTCTATTCACTTACTCTATATCTTTTTCTCCTTGCCTCCAACACCTTAAACCACCAAGGTAGTCTCTATATTATGTACAACCTCAATTTTTTCCTCATTATTAGCACACCATCCTATTCCATTCATTGGCTTTGTCACAATTAACTCTCTGTCCATTTACTCCAATAGTACAAGTATAATTCCATTCCAATTCAACTCTTAAAACCTCAATCCCAACCACCCAATTAAATTCCTAGAATCTCACTGTCCACCATTCCGCAAAATTGCCAGCATTGTAATCCCGCACTGCCATTGCCTAGCGGCCAATAAGATGCCGCCAGGCGGCACATCAGTGTTTGGGGAAAAACTCATGTTTCCTGCACCTATAACCCTATAGTCTAACCTTTACTCTAGTAATCTCCAAACGCACCAATATTGCATAATTTCTCAATTTCCTCATACTCAAACAGTTTGTATCATCATAATTCCCAATCCAATCATAATTTATACTTATCTCCAAGAAGTTAGGTTCATTCAATAATGGTAACATGAACTCTTTCATGTTTACCAACCCCAATTAAATTCGCAATTAGCATAGTGGTAGCAATAATGTAATTTTCAAGCATTTACATGGACATAGCAATTTGATTGGGAATTCACCACACACAATTTTACAAAAACAAAAAGGAAACAGAAACCCCTGCGTGTCACCTGGTGGGTCCACCTTACCGCCAAGCGGTTCATACCAGAACCAAGAAAACTGGCCAGACAGGATGAGTCGCTTGGCGGCACGTTCATCACCGATAGGCGATTTATGGGCAGAAACTCGGAAACCTTTGAGAATCAGCGAGAACAAGAAGAATTTTCATACATTCAATCATGGCATAATACAATACATCAAATACGAGTAAAAACATGTAAAAACATCTCCCCTTACTTGGAATCCTTACTCCAATTGAGTTTCTCACTCTTCTTTCACAAACCTTCTTTCCTTTGCTTCTAATAACCACAATAACCTCCTCCTCTTTGATTTCTCCACGCACCCAAAACTTCTCCACTCTCATACCAAATTCCTCTGCACTTTTCCAACTATTTCCTTTCAATCCCCCTTTTTCACTTCTATTTTAATTAAATTAATAAAAAACGAAAATAATTATTGTAAGGTTTATTGGCCATCAATCCTCGTTAACTTGATGGTTTTACAGACCTTATAGCTGCTCACTCTGACGGCTAGGGTTTGCTGACCCTTGTCATTCATGCCAAAAAGAAATTTGACCAAAAAAGAAGCTTAATTCATTCTTAGCAAGGTTTGAACACACAACCATTCAATTACAAAGCAAATGCATAACCAATTCAACCAATACATGTTTCATAATAATTCCTATGATTTTAGGATTACATTATCACTACTCACGTTCAAACATAACATTAAAATAATACACTTATTAAAATAAAATACAATTGGCATACACAGGACTCAAACCCAAGTCCTCTCAACACAACCAAGTACTCTAAACCATTTGAACTAGTACTTTTCCACATTATAACAATCCACATTAAATGCCATAAAGGCTACTACTACTCGTATTTATTAAATAATTATTTATTTAACTATTTAAATTTCTTGGGTCTTACATTTCTCCCACCTTAAAAGATTTTCGTCCTCAAAAATTGAACTTACTAGGAAACAAGTGCGGATAGGATTGCTTCATGTGATCCTCCATCTCCTAAGTCATCTCCTGTGTAGCCTCATCCCAGAGAACTTTAACCGTCCGAATCTCCTTTCCTCGCAACTTCTTCACTTGGGAGTCTAGTATCCTCACCGGTCCTGTGTTCATTGTCAAGTCCTCCCTAATCTGAATGTCATTTGATTCCAGCACAGGTGAAGGGCTTGCTATGTATTTCCTCAACTAAGAAACATGAAATACATTGTGCAAGTTCGCCAAGTGCGGTGGCAGGACAATCTCATACACTACGGTGCCGATCCTCCTTAAAATTTGATAAGGCCCTACAAATCTCGGAGTCAACTTCCTTGATTTGATAGTCCTTCCAATACTATCAGTCGACGTGACTCTAAGAAACACATGATCCCCTACTTCAAATTCCAAAGGCCACCTCCTCCTATTTGTGTAGGACTTTTGTCTGCTCTGAGTTGCTCTCATTCAGTCATGGATCGCCTTGACCTTATCAGAGGTCTATGGTAAAAACTCTAGACCTAGTAGAAGTGATTCACCATCCTGATTCCAACATAGTGGTGTCCTACATCGTCGCCCATACAAGGCCTCATATGGTGCCATACTAATACTGGAATGATAATTGTTGTTGTAAGTGAATTCCACTAAAGGAAGCATTTCACTCCAACTTCCCATATGATCCAACACACAAGCTTGCAACAGATCCTGCAATGACTGGATCATCCTCTCAGATTGGCCATTCGTCTGAGGATGATATGCGAAACTCATCCACAACTAGGTTCCCAACGCTGCCTGTAAAGATTACCAAAAGCGAGAAGTGAATCACGGATCCTTGTCCGACACTATACTAGTTGGCACCCCGTGCAGTCTGACTACTTCTCTAATGTATAACTCAACCAGCTTGTCCATCGACAACTTCTGATTTATTGCCAAGAAATGAGCATACTTGGTCAACATGTCCACAAGCACCCAGATTGAATCATGCCCCTTAGAAGATCTCGACAAATGAGTCACGAAATCCATGGCGATTCTTTCCCATTTCCACTGCGAAATGTCTAGTGGTTGTAGTGTACCACTTGGTCTCTAGTGTTCAATTTTAGCCTTTTGACACACCAAGAATGATGTTACAAAGTCAGCGACATCAGTTTTCATTCTATTCCACCATAATAACTATTTCAGGTCCTTATACATCTTAGTCATACCCGAATGTATGCTAAGACGACTTTTGTGACCCTCTTCTAGAATCTGCTTCCTCAAACTCCAATTTTCGGGTACACATACTCTATCTCGAAACCGCAGAATGCCCTTTGATCCCATCCTGAAATCTTTCCCCTTTTTTATACCCAGCCAACTTACAAACTACTACAACTCAACATCATTCTTCTGCTCATCTCGGATCATTCTCAAGATGTCGTTGGTCAGCGTCAGTACACTGCACCGGATAGAATCCTCTCCCAGTTGTATACCTAGATTCATCTCCCTAAGTTTCTCAATCAACTTCAGCTCTTTCACCATTAGTGCTGACATATGCATCCTCTTCCGACTCAAGGCCTCTACTACCACATTCGCTTTACTTGGATGGTAAAGTAACTCAAAATGATAATCCTTGAGATAGTCCATCCATCACCTTTGTCTCATATTCAGCTCCTAATCAAAAAAGTATTTTAGGCTTTTGTGATCACTAAAAACTTGGAACTGGGAGCCATACAAGTAATGTCTATATGTCTTAAGAGCGAACACTATAATAGCCAATTCTAAATCATGGGTGGGGTAGTTCTTTTCATGAACTTTAAATTGCCTAGAAGCATACGCCACTAGTCTTTTCTCCTACATCAGCACACACCCCAAACCCTAATAGGATGTGTCGCAATACACCTCAAACTTGTTGCTTGTGTCTTGGATAACTAGTATCGGAGCCGTAGTTAATCTCTTCTTCATCTCCTCAAAGCACTCTTCACATTTCTCTATCCAAGAGAAGGGTTGGTCTTTTCTAGTGAGTTGTGTCAAAGGACTCACCATTTTAGAGAACCCTTCCACAAACCTCCTATAATACTCGATCAATCCCAAGAAACTTCGTACTTCAGTCACAGTCCGCGGTTGTTCCCATTTCAACATTGCCTCAATCTTGATCGGGTTCTACCACAATACCGTTTGCAGATATAACATTCCCCAGAAACTGTACCTCTTTCAGCCAGAATTCACATTTTGACAACTTGCCATAAAGTTGATGCTCCCTGAGTACTGGCAATATAACTCTCAGATGGTCAGCATGGTCCTCCATATTCTTAGAGTAGATGAGAATGTCATCTATGAAAACCATAACAAACTAGTCCATTAGTCACCGTAAATGGAATTACTACGTACTTGTAATGTCCATATCTCGATCTGAACGCTGTCTTCTGATCGTCCTCCAGTTTGACTAAGATCTGATGGTATCTAGACATCAAGTCAATTTTGGAAAACACACCTGCCCTCTCAACTGATCTAGCAAATCATCAATCCTCGGCAGTGGATACTTATTCTTTATCATGATTTTATTCAGCTGCCGATAATCTACACATAGCTGAGAACTCTCATCATTCTTCTTTACTAGTAACACATGAGCTCCCCATGGCGATGCACTAGGTTTGATGAACTTCTTTTCTAACAAATCCTCAATTTACTTTTTTAATTCTGCTAGTTCAATCGGTGCCATTCTATAAGGAGTTGCCGATGTAAGACCAACTAAATTGAAATAATTAAATAAGTGATAATTAATAAATGCGGGTGGTAGAAGCCTTAATAGCATTTAATTCTAAATGGTATGACGTGGAAAAGTACTAGCTCAAATGGTTGAGAGTACTTTATTATGTGAGAGGACTTGGGTTCGAGTCCTATGTATACCATTTGTGTAATATTTAATTTTTATTGTTTTAGTAACGTGCAGGTGCGTGATAAGTAAGAATATAGTAAATGAATTATGTTAGTTGGCATGAAATATGAATTGGTTGAATGGTTTGGCATAAATTTAGCATTGCATGGTTGTGAGTTCAAGCCTTGGGAAGACCAAAACTTAACTTTATCTTTTTGTTTTGCTAATATTAGATTGGATAGAATGGAAAGGGTTAAAGGAAAACCCTAATTGTTCTGGCAGCCAAGGGGGGGGGGGGGGGTTGTAAAACAACCACAAAAGAGACAATGAATGGCAATTAACCATCAATTAACTGGAAATTTCGTTTTGTATTTTTGAACTGATTTTTAAGCACCGTTTAAAAGGAAAGAGTGGAGTATAGGGAGAGGTTTTGGCAAGGCTGGAACTATAGCATAAACAAAGAACGAAAGGAGAGTCTGGGTGAGTGTTGGGTGAGGTTTTTGGGTTTGAATTGGCGGAAGAGCAAGAAGGATTGGCAAACAAAGAGGAAGTAGCAAATTTATCAATTTGAGCAAGGAAACCAGGTTAGGGGAGTTCCTTTTGATTGGTTTAATTGCTACTGTACGTAATCGTGAATTGTTAAAGTGTTTGGTATTGCGTGTTGTTAGTTTCATCTGAATTCAGTCGGGTTTCTGGAATTTTCCAGAAACCGCCTGGCGGTCATGCATGCGCCACTAGGCGACACAAGCTGTAGACCCAGTTTCTGGGTTTTTCTTCACGAACTGCCTGGCGGCAGAGGATGAACCGCCAAGCGGCGCAGGCATGATTACGGGACTTTTTCGCTGTTTTGAGTATTTTGTGGTAATTGTGATTTCGTTGTGATGATCTCATACTTGAATGCAAGTTTTGATGATTATCGTTGGATGTGTAGTTATGGTTATGTTGAATGCATGAATTCTATATGAATTAAGGGTTAGGGTTTATGTTGGGGACTTGATGGAGTTCAGTTTGATTGATGACTATGGTAAATATTAATGTATGCGTGATGGATTGCTGAATTCGAGAATGAAAAGGGGAATTTCGGATTATGTTAGCGTTGGTGAGTAAGCATTGAATTGGTAAATTTATGGACATGTGGGGATATATAT
>Ga0209589_1011238_pt1 | contig 12694 bp, 4 predicted proteins | sample CowpeawhiteBW_FD_187525 | JGI IMG/M metagenome (GOLD analysis project Ga0209589, IMG submission 187525) | Root nodule microbial communities of legume samples collected from California USA - Cow pea white BW (SPAdes) (version 2) | ecosystem: Host-associated > Plants > Roots > Nodule | place: USA...
TTTTATTTCTCTGTACTGCTAACTTTTATGACATGTTAAATCGAAAATTTTTTAAAAGCATATTTTCTCTTCTCGCACAGACGAGAGAAAATTATTTCAACCGTTGATCTTATTTCCTACACTTAAAGAATAAAACATTGAGCACTTATAATTATTGTCATTATTTTATAAAATATTTAAAAATCAAAATTTGTAAATCAATTAAATTTGTTAATAATTGTACTACTAGAATTTGTCAGCACTCTTTATCTGTATATTTTGTTTAGTGGAACTGTTGTCATTTATTTAGAAGAGAGTGTTCCTTCTTCTTGATGTATTGTTATTCATTCTTCTGGCTCCTTTATTTGAAGAGCAACACTCACACTTGTACTAATTTAGCATTGGTTAGTATAAGTTGGAGAGATGAAGGAAGGGTGGTGGTAAAAGTTGTAAGTCACGCGCCTAAAAGTAGAGTGAGGAATGTGCATAATTTGAAATGTCTGCTCATCTTTGGTCACCATCATCACTGCCTACTGCCAAACTTTGTCCTGTTTCGGCACAACACCCTCCTCTCCTTCATTTAACCCTCGGTTCTTCACCACTCTCCAACCCACCACTTTCTCTCACATAACTCTCAGTTCCTCGCGCTTTTCTGGAAGCAAATACCTGATAACCTGATCCCTCTCCAAGCTTTACCCAGGAATCATTCCACTTCCACCAATTACTGCAACCTTCTCATCCCTCACCTCCAACCAAACTACACTCACTCCACTCTACCTAATCTCATTCACTTCCTTCCCCAAACCTCCAAACCCCAACAATGGAACCTACCTTTCATCTCCCACTCTCTACCTTTCTCATCTCCTCCTCCACCACCACCACCCATTCTTTCTTTCTCTCTGCATGATATATAGATATATGTATATTATATACAAAACCTTTTCGCTTTTCCAGTTAGTATCACTACTACACTTCGTCACTATCAATATTATTATAAAACCAAAACCCTAGTCTTTGCTACAACAACCACCTCGCTATACCCAACCAACCACCACCATACACCCAAGATCTAAAGCAGATCCAAGGGTTTAAACGAAAAAAGACTTGGGGGATATATCAGATCAGATCCATGGATTTGGTTTCGGAATCGGCCAACGTTTCCAGCCCCAGGTACAAGATGGAGACCCCCACCACCAATCCAACCGCTGGAACCTCCGCAGTCTCGTCTCCTTCTTCCGGAAGCAACAGTGGCAGCACCACCCCCAGCCGCTACGAGAACCAAAAGCGCCGAGACTGGAACACCTTCTGCCAGTACCTAAGGAACCACCGTCCACCACTCTCCTTGGCCCTGTGCAGCGGCGCGCACGTGCTCGAATTCCTCCACTACCTCGACCAGTTCGGGAAGACCAAGGTTCACAACCACCCCTGCCCGTTCTTCGGTCTTCCCAACCCCCCCGCGCCGTGTCCCTGCCCGCTCCGCCAGGCGTGGGGCAGCCTCGACGCCCTCATCGGCCGCCTCCGCGCCGCCTACGAGGAAAACGGCGGCCGCCCGGAGACCAACCCCTTCGGTGCACGGGCCGTGAGGATTTACCTGCGCGACGTGCGTGATTTTCAGGCGAAGGCGAGGGGTGTGAGCTATGAGAAGAAAAGGAAGAGGCCGAAGCCGAAGCTCACTCCCGCTCCTACTTAGCCACCTTGGAAGAGAAGAAGAGAAGCTTTGCTAGCAATGTTTCACCACAGGTATCAAACATGAATCGTTCGTATATTCTATGTTGCCTTTGTTTTTGTTTGCGTTTTGTCTTTTGTATGTTGATCTTTATTATTGGTTTAGTAAACCGAGTGGTGGATGTTTTGTGCTGCTTTTTTGCAATTTTAAGGTGCTTTTGTCTCTTCGAAGATGTGCTTCGTGTTCGTCCTCTAGATTGTTGAGATGATGCCCTTGAAATTGTTCTTCTCGCTTCGTGAGTCGGGGGAAGTTAAGTTAAGAGCCACGACCACTCTCCGTCAACTACTACTAGAAGATATGTTATCATATTTGTACTCAAGTTAATATTATATATCTATCTATATAAATATAAATATAAATATATCTCAGTCATCATCTTCATCTAGTGTATATTTATGAAGCATGCACTTGAATCTCTCCACCCTCTCCTCCTGTAAGTGAGACCTTTTTTGAAAAATATTTATTGACTTTTCAGGGGATTAATTAATTGGGTTTGGGTGTATTAAATGAGCTGGTGTATATGTATATGTATATATATATACACACATGCTTGTCTTCCATTAGTTATGTACATGGGGATTAAACATTTCTGTATTCACGGATTTGGCTATAACCTGCACTTTGTTTTTCTTTCTGTCTTGGCATATCCATGCACATCTGAAGGGAGAGAAGTTCAGAGAAACAAAAATATAACTATTTTTCTTCAGGAACTAACTTGAGATCGAAATTGAAGTAGTGAGGATTTAACCTAGAAAATGTGATTGAACAATATTTTTATCACAGAAGCTGGAAGAACAATTATTAAGCAGAAGGTAAAATTACGAAAATAAAAGTATAGCTTGAGAGGACTCACGAGCCTAACATGTAAATGGTCTAATCCAGTTGAATAGTTAATTGAAGAAGATGATTTTAGCAAAATCTATGATATAGGGTATAAGACAAATATGTAGATTGTCTTTCTCTATTATAGATGCCAGCTAAAGATGAGTATGTGAAAAGTAATTGGATATGGCTATGGAGAGATTAAGTTTTGTAGTATTTGCCTAATCCCTTTGGCTCGGAGAACAACCTATTTTTTTATGTAAAAAAGGTTGTTCTTTTTGTTGTGTCTCTCCCCTCGCTCAATGGTTGGCTAGGTCATTTGGATGAAATGGTCCTTTATTCAAATTATCACAGTAAAGATCCAAACCTAATATATTGTTTGTTAGCTTCTTGATTGAATGGGAAAAGATATACATTAATTGCGCTTTAAAAGAGAGAAAGTTGGACCTTTGGTGACATGATTGATACTTTCCTTGATTCTGCGCAACACAATAAAATAATTCACAAACTTTCAAATTTTTAACTTGCTTAGTCTTTCATTTCAAGTTGTTGTATCATCTAAAAAGGCTTTGTTGACAGGAGTTCATAATTTTTCAGGAAAAATAACGTAATGTGATTTATCTCATTTTTTCCCTTCATACCAACTTAAACCATGTTTTCTTGTGAATGCTTAATTGACACAATTGTTTTATTTTTACCTGTATTGTATGTACAGTACCAATGAAAAAAAATAAAAGATTAGAAAATGAAACTTATAAATATCGGGCTTTTTATTTTTTGACGTACTAAACCCACAAAAAACACTTAAATCCTCACACCACAAGTCACAAATGATTATGTTATGGTTTATACAATTGTATGATAGAATCATCTCTCTCAACAATGTAGGATATATTAGAAACCGGACAATGTTGGGTAAAATTATAATTCCAACTCTGATGCAGGTTTGTGCTTATTTATTATGCATAGCAATTCTCCGATAAAGATATTAATCAAGTCTTGACCAAAAAAGACATGGGACTCTTGAATCCTGGAAGTCGAAACTTCTATAGTTTCTTCACAAAATTTTGTAGAAAAAGATAAGATTAATTTATATTTAACTGGTATAGGAAATAATTTTAATATACAAAATTGTTAGTTTTATTTCTTTTTTTAGAAAAGAGAATATCATAAAAAAGTTGATTTAAATAAGGTGAATTGCGCGTTACTAGGAAAAGTCTTTTTGTTTTTTGTAGAAGTTTAGGTAAACTTATTACACATCTTAAATAAAAATAAGATTGTGCAAGTTTCAAACTAGTGTTTTTTTATAAAATCTGTTTCTTCCCTCAGACAGTTTTTGAAGTCCTTAATTAATGAGAATTGGGTTATTATTGCCAACTACGATTGCTACCAGGTGTGGCCATAATAAACATTGATGCACTGAAACTAATACAGCAAAATAATAGAGTAACAAAATGTTCTTTAAGACAAAAGAGAGAAAAGAAATTACACTTTCCAATCTTTTTAGCTTAAAAGTTGCATTACATCAATAAAAGCTGAGTCTAATCACATAAGACATTAATATCACTTTCAATTTAAAACTTTAAGACAATAAATTTATAGACATTAATCCTTATATATTGTTTTACTTTCTTATTTCTAGTCAATATAAAATTTAGACTCACACTTAGATTCCTAACACGCAGCAAATTACGAAACAAAATTTGAATTTATAGATAAACATGTTCATATTAAGCACTGTTCCTTCTTCAAATAAAACTATTTGTGAAAAAAAATGCATGTAAAAAGGAAAAGAGATCTTTTAAGAATTAATAACGTGTTACAGTTTAATATGCTTTAGTCAACATAATCAACAACGATTTCGAATCTACTTTTTTTTAAAAATAATAGTATTATATGGCTTTAACTTCAATGTGATTATTATATGGTTAAAGTACATATATTTTTGTTACTAAAATTCCAAAATCAATTATACAACTTACTAATTTTCGTAGGGTTTTTCTAATTTGATTTTTTTTTTATCAAAATTATATAATAGCGCATTTCTTCTACGTATTCCAATATTTGCATTGACTTCAAACATATTAAGTCATTTATTCCTAAATTAAATAACAATAACGATATAAAAATAGCCGTTATTTGTGTATTGTATATGATTTTAATATACTGAAATGATTAATTCAGAAAATTTAAATATATTTTATCAATTTTATCTTTAGAGTAAATATTTCCTTACAATATAATAGAAAAGTTGTTTTTATAACGATTCAATATATTATGATATAAAAAATAAATACAAAGAAAATAAGTTATATAGCCCTAATTAGAACATAATTATTTAAAAAAATACAATGTTATAAATAAATTATTGAATGAAAAAGTTAAAATAACATATATAACTATCTCTATGTGTATGTACGTGTATATACATGTTAAATAATAAATATAGTACTTAACTAAATTACCTTCTTAAAAAATATAACTCTTTTAATTTTAAATATTATTCATTATTAACTTGATTACGCTAATGAATTTTTCTAATCTTAAGCTAACTACAGAGTGTGATAAAAAAAATAGGAGATCTAAAGTTAAAAGTGTGATAAATTTTGAAATTAATAAAAAGGTTTTGGTAACAAAAATAAGTAATTTACTTGTATTAAAAACATATTTAAACCTAAAAATTTGTTAGAAAAAGGTAAATATATAAACTTATTTTGAAGTGAAAGGGTAATGTATTGATGGCGTAAAACATTTTTATATATAAGTACATATAAACAAATGAAGTACAAATTTTATTTTATTCATCAGAAAACATTTTCATTCTTGTGTTCGATACATATTTAATAGTGAGAATTGTATTCGTTTGATTTTCTGTTGCCCTAGATCAAATATCATAATTGGATGTATAGTATAGATATGGTTCTTTCGTGCAGCTAGAGAAAACAAATCGTAAGTCACAGACTCAAAGATGAGAACTGTTTTTGCTTTTCTTTTTTTTTTCTTTTATAGATTCTGAATTAAACTAAAGTGATTTTTGATGAATGTAAAGTAAAGATAGGAATAATATTTACAAACACTCGCCAACACACGCGGCGTGGTTCTGGCCGCTGGTGATGGGTTCATTTGAATTTCTTCAACTAATTTTGAAACTCTTCCATTATTATTCGACATTCTACAGGGAAATCTTTCACCTTTTAGGAACTACTTCAATAACTTTATTACATATGACCAAACTACAAGGGTCGTAATCTCTCAATACTCATTTTTTTTTTCTCATTTTTTTCTTATCCCAAACACTCAAAGTTTGAGTCTAAATCTTATATCAAATAAAAATAAAGAAATTGAGTACCATATAAGGATAAAAACAAATAAACTTATTGTTTTAAGATTTTGGATTGAGAGTGGTGTTAATCTCTTATGTGTGGGTTAAACTCATGTCTTATTGGTGTTGTATTTTCTCAATGATCTTTTCTCGAAAAATTCAACCGAGACGAGTTACTGTATATGAAGAGACTCACACTTAAGGAAGAGATTGTTGCAAATCCTATATCATTCTCGTGTCATATTGAGAGTGTGTGTGGGTTGAACTAATATTTCATTAGTGTTTTATGTTCCAATGATCCTATCTCGAAAGACTGAGCACTAACTATTAATTTTATTCTTATGAAATAATTATACATAAATAAAATAATATAATTTCAGAAAGCCGTGTATCTTAAAAGATGATTGGGAAGTATATTTTTGAATAATTGAAAAACTACATGAAGAAGTTTCTATATATGCTTAGGGCTACATTGGACTACATTTTGCTAGTTTTGGGCATCAAAATAAAAATATTGTGGCTGTGGCAGCTTATGTTCTCAGCCACGTGCTGCGTTCTCCGGTAAGCCTTTCGGGGTGCCAAATTTCAAGAAAGCAACAACAGCAAAATATTTTTTATTCTGTCTTCAATTTACGAGCATAGTTGTGCTTAATTTCACAATAATTAATACTGCTTACGGAGATATTTCTCACGTGACTTCATCATTTCAATGAACTTCGTCTTGGTTTTGCAATTTTCTTTTGTTTTTTTATTAACAATATGACTATATATATAACTTTTGTCAACAATTTTCCTTTTGAAACTAAAACTTAATTCAAATACTTTTATATGTCGCCGAACGTCGAATGCTAATTTGTTAAAAAAGGTTAATGATTAAATGAAATGAATTAATTAAAATGGGTAGTCATCAAAATATACACATACACGTGTCTTTTAAATAACACCATGTTATCTTATCTTGCACCATTTTCAGCTGAGTTTTCAATAAGAAATTAATAATAGATGTTGGAAGGTAAGATAACATCCAACATATTTGAAAACGAAAAGTAGTATGAAAATCATTCTCGTTTGAATTCCTCGTGGTAATGTCAAAATAAAGATATTAAAATTGTTTTCCTTATCGGTAAATTTTTAAGAATCTTCTCTATAAAATCAATAACTCATAATTTAAAATAGTTCATTGAATTTTCATGCAGAATTGTTATCAGACATATTTTAAGTCTCATTAAATCTTACCAAACTGAAGAATATTTTAAGTCTCATTAAATTTTATCAAATTGATATATAGAATAAGATTTATGACGGATAGTTTATACCCGCGGGTATTTATTACTAGCATGTAGTGGAAATCGGATATTTTGATACTTGTTTATAAACGGATTAGATCTGAATATCTTACTATCCCTATCTGAGAGTATCCGTTACCCGCAATAAATTAAAATTAAAAATTAATTTTATATTTTAATAAGTTAAATTTAATTAACACTAAAATTGAATTCATATTTAATTTAAGGGCTAAATATGTTTTTGGTCTCTTAACTTTAAATAAAAATTGAAATTAGTCAATCTTCGAAACTTTGATCCAATATAGACCCCCAACTTTAAAATTGCATGGATTTAGTCTTTTTAACGAAATTTTGTTAAATTTATTTTCACATTTCAAACGTGTTTGTCAACTAACATTGAAGTGAAAATGTGTCAAACAATCTAAGCAACTCTAATGCTGTCATAAAACATGTTTGAAACGTCAAATAAACTTAACAAAATTTGATTAAAATGACTAAATTCATATAATTTTAAAGATGAAAGACTAAATTGATCCAAAATTTCGATGAGAGACTACTTTCAATTTTTACCGACCAAAAATTAAAGGATAAAAAACATATTTAACCCTTAATTTAATTTAATATATTTTATATTTTATATTTTTTTCTAATTTTATTTTAAAAATTTTAAAATATGTTCTTTCCTAAATATTAATAGGTATTTATGGGTATTCACAAATTTTAAAAAAAACCCATAAATGTTTTTTAAACCGACATTTAACGAATTATAAATGGATTTTTTATTTCGATAGAATTACATGTCGACACTATCTATGTCCGACTTATTCTTACAAGTGGGCTTAACAACTATGTATAATATTAGGATCCATCATTCATAAAGCAACATAACTTTTAAGATAATTATTATAAAACAATTAAATTCAATTATTTACTATAAAATGAACAAAATTTATATTTAAACAATAGTTTGTAGCTGAAAAATATGAAACTGCTTTTCTTGCAAATGCAAACTACATAGATAAAAAGTGTTAAAATCACATTAAAAGCAGTGAGTAGACATGTAATGAAGCAGAGCCAGTAAAGATGGAGAGACAACCAATATAGCGACTAGCGTTGACTGCCAAATATATATTCTGAGTGTGCGAAATAAACATTTTCTTCCACTAAAGTTAACATACGTAATATATTTTAAAAATTTAAAATAAAATGGACATAAAGTAAAACTTGGAAGAGAAATTATAATAAATTAAAGAAATGTTTGGGTGGACACGTTATACTATGAGTGATGAGGACCGTACAAACATCCCCGCAATCGCCGGTCACATGACACGTGCAATTCCTGTGGAGTCCACGAGGCGCGTGCTCCACGTGGCAAGTGTACTATGGATGTCGGCATTGGTTGTTCTTTTTTCCATTTTGGTTTCGCTCTGGTTTTACTGTTTTGGTTTAGGGGACTTTCACTTCAACCACGACCCTATTTTTTATCGGCTCGATGACAATGGAATAATGGATCACGTCTCCATGCAAATGCTTCCCACTTCCTCCTTTTTCTTATACTAATATTTTACTACCCTAACCCTAAAATCAATATCTTTATTTCGTACCTTCTATTTTGGAAGTTTAAAGTGTATTTTTTTTTTTGGTTGCGAATTCCATAATTGTCTTGAATTAGAAAGTAGGTGAAACAAATCACATTTTAAGAGTCAGATTTTTATTGGAAGAATTGTACGAAGAAATATTGTTGCAGGTGATATTAATTATATTATGACAAAAGTCAAGTGGATTGAATCACAATTAAATCGTGATGTTTAAATTGTTTTACTTCTAAATAAAGAGTTATACTTATCTAATAATTATAAAAGAGATACACCTTAATTAATAGTTATAGTTATGGACTCACTAGTAAGAGTTCGTGATGTTTAAACTTAATTAACTGATAATTAATCATAAAAAATAGGATTAAATATGTTTTTGTCCATTCACTTGCAGTGAGTTTTGAAACTTTGGACTAATTTAGTCTTCATTTTTTGAAATACGTGAATTTAGTCATTCTAATCAAATTTTGTTAAGTTTATTTGATGTTTCGTACGTATTTCAGAATTGTATTTGAATTGTTTATATTATCTGACACATTTTTGCTTTAATGTTAAGTTAAATACTATTATGAAACATGTTTGAAATGTCAAATAAATTTAACAAAATTATATTAAAATGACTAAATTCACGTATTTCGAAAGATAAATAACTAAATTGGTCCAAAATTTCGAAATAGACTAATTCAAAAATTCGTTGAAAGTCAAGGGATCAAAAACATATTTAATCCTAAAATAAAATGTTTACAAAAACATATTAACCATATTTTGCATAAATATTTATGACTAACCTTTTTCTTATTGACTTTTTTGAATATATTGAAATGTTTATTCATGTATAATAATTTGTTCCCTTAATTGGGGAGGACTGCAAGTAGTATAAACAGACTTCACAATGTGCTTAATTACATTTCTAGTTATCTTTTATTTAAAATGAATAACCGAGCTAACTTTTTTCTAAAATGGATAACTCATATAAAATATTTTGAAAAAACTACATGTTTAATTTATTATAGAAAGTATTTTTTTTTTTACAACTTCTACCAAACTTATGTATATAGTCTCAACTCAACTTTGAATTCTAAGACAACCTAAATTCTACTTTCTACTTTTTGTTCCGCACTTTTTTTTTTTTTTTTTTTTTTTTTGTGTTTCACCTATTTATCCATTTAGATATTAGTAAATAGTTTTAGTTAATTCAATAACAAATAGTTTGATTTAGTTTATTTAAAAATGTATTTATTTAGTGTGAGGTCTTAATTGTCTATGTTTGTTCTTTCTATAATGTTGATCTCGAGTCTTCAATACGCTATATTAGTTAATATTAAGGTGGAAAATACTTGTGATTGTGATGTTTTTTAGGTATTTATATTTTTAGTCGTAAGATATAATCTCAGTTTTTGGCAATTTTTAACTTATTTATATGTTTTTAATTATTAAATTCAGAAATACGTTTGTTAAACATTTTTTATTCTTTAATAGATCGATATTTTGAGTTCTGTTGAGATAGATTATTATTTTGCTCTTAAATCATTATTAAATCACATATATAAAGTCTTTAAATTCTTATTTTCAATTGATAATTATTTTTAGATTAAGTTTATATATATATATATATATATATATATATATATATATATATATATATATATATAATTTACTCTAAAGGTGAAAATTATTGGAGGTATAATAATAACATTGTGGTGGTGGGAATATTTGTATTTATAGAAGGTGGTGAGAATAGTCAGTCACCCCTGCTTTAATTAATGGGGCATTTATCTCAAAAATTATGAGGCCGTCATAATTTTAATGGCCCATGTTAGCTGTAGAAACATTTTTTACTTTTACTTCCTGCACCCCACAATTGCTTTACCACCTCTCAAACTTTCAAAACAATCGTTTTTACCCTTTGGAAAAGTAATTTTCGGGTTATATATTTAGGAAGCATTTTGGTATGAGCTCTCCAGAATTTTCAAAATAGTATTTTCAGAACTAAAGTTCCGTAATAAAATATACTGATTTATGACTTTTGGAATAGAATTTTCAGAATGTATAAAATGTGTGCCTGAATAAATTTTTTGAAAGGTAATTTTAGGGAAAAACAATTCAAAACTCATAAACTACCTTTCAGAATGAGTTTTTTTGAAATAACCAGAACTGAAATATGTTTCTCAAACTTTGGATATAGCCATTTTGCCCTTTAGAAAAATAACTTTCTGGATTTAATATTTCATAAGCTTTCCGAAATTATCATAACAATATTTTTTATCTAACTTTTCAGAATTAATTTTCGAAATAATAAAATTACAAGTGTGATTTTTGGAATAGAATTTTCATAACGTGTGAGATGTATACTGGAATAAATTTTACGAAATAGATTTTTAGTTTAATTATTATTTTTGTTTAGTTTAGCAAAAAAATATCAAGTTAATTTTTTTAGTTTTTTAGTCTCAAATTAATCTTAATTTTTAAAAAATTATAGAATTTGGTTAATTTTTGTTAAATTTATTGTTGCAGATAAATAATTTCTCATTAAAATTGATAATAGAATTACACCCACAAAATAAATAATCATATTCCAATAACTTTAATTTTGATGTCAAATTTGGATTAAATTGTATAAATTTTTAAAAGTAGATTAAATTGAGAAAAAAAAAAGAATGGAATAACAACTTAACATTTTTTTTAACGAAAAACAAAAAGAGTAATTAGAACTAAATTTTTCAAAAATTGTTTTTCAAAACTCATACAAACTTTTTTGGAATGAGTTCCTTGAAATATCCATAAATGAAATAAAGAAGAGTTTTTCGAAACATACAAAATACGTTTCAGAAAAAAAAAATGAATTAAATTGTTTATGTAGTTTCTTTCTTATTCTTGTGCAGCGTTTTTTCTCTCTTCTTCTACAACAATGGTGCGGTGGTGGCGGGCGTTGAACGGTGACCGTGGTGGTGTGCAATACTGGAGGGAGTTTGAATCCTTTCTTAGTGGTTGAGGCGTAATTAATAATAAAGTGGTGCAAGAAGCAATTACCAACATTTTAATTGGGTTTTAATTATCTTTTCTTCAACCTTAGGCCCAGTAAACTTTTACTATTTCCTTGTTAAAGTGAGCCCACCAGGAAGAAATATGCAAGAAAGTTGTGGAACAAGATATTTCAAATTAATTAAATTGGCATAACCCAGATAGAACCCTAAGAAGTCCAAACGCTGATTTCGAGTCCAATTTATCATTCCCTCTGCATTGTGGAATTCGATCGGAGTTGCGATCAATGACGACACCACCGTCTTCCTCGTCAGCTTCCCAATCGCAGTTTGCCTATTCAAACCCTTCCTATTTTCCCGTCCCATTTCACCTGCAGCAACCTGCAACAACTCATTACGCTGCACCCTACGTCGCCGCCCCCTCCGTGCAAATCCCCGCTCCTCCCGTCGTCGGTCCGGTTGCGCCGGCGCCGGTTCCCGCTGTATACTCCGCTGTGCCGCAATACCAGGTCAGTCGTTTTCTTCCTTCTTAGATTACCAAGAGGGAGAGGTGGGGTAAATTGATTCAATTTATTTTATGAATAAAATGAATATTACGTGATTGAACAGGCGCAACAGTTATTTGAAAGGGATGCACAGATAATTACGCCGGAGGCTCTTGAGAATGTTAAGGCAGCGATTGCGAGCAGCGACGTGGAACACAAAACCGATGCCAAAAGGAAAGCGGTTCCTCGCAAAGCTGCTGGCCAATCATGGGAGGATCCTATCCTCGCTGAGTGGCCAGAAGGTATGATAATGATGGTTATGAATATTATGTAGTCATTACTATTAAGTATCTATTAATGGTTAATTTAATTTTATGTATATTTAAAAAGTTTTCTTGTGTTTTAAAATATCATCTAGTATTCCTGAATCCAGTTTTATAAATGTTTGGATTGTGTCTGTGAGGGCGCATGTTTTTTTTTTTTTTTTTTTGTGCATAT